>JAEEGI010005733.1_pt1 | contig 28478 bp, 25 predicted proteins | sample 8958751 | NCBI WGS metagenome assembly JAEEGI01 (sample SAMN16246545, study PRJNA631951) | gut metagenome | biome: gut microbiome; feature: rumen; material: KS-attached | host: Bos | place: Iran: Karaj | collected 2018-10 | reverse complement strand
CTATAGGGGGTTAGAAGCCGTCTGCGCAGGGGATGGAAGCCATCCTAACAGGGGACGGAAGGCAGGCTAACAGGGGACGGAAGGCAGGCTAACAATCGTTTGCGCCTACGCAAACGATTTGACGCGCACACGCAAACGATTGTTCGCCTATACACAAACGATTGTCCGCCTATACGCAAATTGAATTCTTTATTTTGATATTTACCTTTCCGACTTTTTTATACCAAAAGTTTGCATCATTCCAAACAAATGAGTATATTTGCAATCGGAAAGCCTTGTGGTAAGGTATTGTACTAATAACTAATCAGGAATATAAGATGATGAATACTAATCGCTACTGGCGGTTATTCTGGTGCTGGTATTGGCGGTGCTCATTCTATGAGGGTGCTAACATCATCTATAAAGATAGCTGATAGCAAATTACCAAGCGAGGCTTTGGCTTCGCCTAAAATACTCCCATTTGAGAAAACTCAATTAAAATTTGGTTATCTGCTCACTTATGCGTATCTTTGGCAACAAAAAAAGCTAAAAACCAGACAATATGAAGAAATCTTTACTTGCATTGCTTGCCCTGCTGTGCGTAGTCGTGCAGGGCTCATGGGCCCAGGAGCCGACACCATCCACCGCGTTGGAACCGTATATTACAACACTGGGCAACCGAATGGTATATAAGTTCAACTATCCATCGACCAGCGTGACGGGCGACCCCGTTGTGCTTTCGTCGTTATTGTGTTGCTGGGCACCTACCACGCCGCCGAAGGGTGCTGCCATCGAGTCGGTACACTTGTATAGCCACTATACTGTCACAGCCAATTCGCAGTGTCCCACCAGCGCCACGCTCTCAACAGCCGATTTTGTAGTTCTCTCCGCCTTGTTTGAAGGCGCTGAATACGACGAGGGGAAACCCTACAAGAGCATCGTCAAGCGCAGCATCGTCATCATGCCCGACTACGAGGGCTACGGCGTGTCGAGTGCCAGGACACATCCCTACCTCATCCAGAAGGTGACGGCACAGCAGGTCGTTGATGCCTTAACCTATGGACTGGAACTTTACGGCAAGCTGAACGGTGCGAACAATACCCTGCCGCTGAAGGACAATTGGCGGTGCTTCAGCCTTGGCTATTCACAGGGCGGTGCAGTGGCACTAGCCGCACAACGCCATATCGAGCAGAACGGACTCAGTGACAAGTTGCACTTCCGTGGCACTATTTGCGGAGACGGTCCATACGACCTGATGGCCACCATGCACTACTACCTGAACGACGACGGCACCAGCTACGATGTCACCACCGCCCACAACGAGAACGAGATTACCTTTCCCGTTGTCCTTCCAATGATTATGAACGGCATGATAGTAGGCAATCCCGCTATGTCCCAGCACAAGCTGGACGACTACTTTGAACAGTCGTTCCTCGACACCGGTGTCATGGACTGGTTAAGCACCAAGAACTTGACCACTGACGATATCAATAAGGCCTGGCTTAGTCAGATAGACAATGGCACCGCCACCATTGGAGGCAAAACCTATAAGGCTCCAGCCAACATGAAAGAGATGTTCTTCAAACATGAGATTCCTGGCATGATTTGGAGCTCCTGGGTAGCGTGGGCCAATCTCGACAAAATCCTTACTCCTGGTTTCTACAGCTATATGAAGAATCCAGACAACTTCATCAGCGCGCCTGCGCTGACGGGCAACGCCTATGAGGACATGCGCTATGCCCTGGAATCGAATAATGTCTGCACTGGCTGGAAACCACAACACCGCATACAGTTTGCACACTCGAAGGGTGACATGGTGGTGCCCTATGGCAACTACCTTGCCTTCCACAATGCCCATCCCAACGGCTTAGACGATATGTATCGCATAGACAACACGTTTAGTAAAAGCGACCATCTAGATGCCGGCACCATGTTTCTGATGGGGTTAGGAACAGAATACTTCAACTATTTCCAATGGGTTGACGCTGCAACACCTACGGGTATCAAGACGATGAAAGATGTCAGAGGTATGATGTCTGATGTTTGGTACACCATCGACGGTCGCAGGCTTAGTGGAAAGCCGACGCTGAAGGGTCTTTACATCGTGAACGGCAAAAAAGTCGTGATTAAGTGAGAGAAAAACTTGCCACCATCTCTTCGGTTGAAGGGGTGGCGGCATTTATAAAATCCTACCAGTCGGCAAGGGAGGATTTTGACTCTATGCTGTGCTCTACATCATCGGGAAGGGATGAGAAGAAGTCAAGGCCAGTGATTTGTTCTATCTCGTCAACGGAACGGACGGCTTGGCGCATGGGCTGCGATGAGCCGTTGTTGTCGTAAATAAAACCGATGGCTGCAGGATTCTTGCCCGTGCGGAGCACTACTTTATAAAAGGCCTCAGGAACGGTGATACGACGACTGCGCTGGCGACCAATGGTCTTATGACTATCGCCACGGAGCACGGGACCACACACAATATATACACGGTCGTAACGCTTAGCCCATGTACGGCAAAGCACTTCCAAATCGTTCCAATCGCCCCCGTTCAGTTTACCGTTCTGCGGACAGATATTGGTCATAAGGAACGATTCCTCCTGTGCCCGCTGGCTCCATTTGTTATCGCCCGAAGGACACATGTGACCACGCGAATAGCCCGACTGCATATAGTCGAAGGTGGTGACGGGATTGCTGACCTCCTCGTCGGGATGGAAAGCCACGCCCTTACGCTTGAAGGAGCCCGAGACATGATTGCCCGTGAGATACCACGCAACGGCAAGGGGAATGCGCATTTGGTCGGAATACCATACACGATAGGCATAACGCTTGAGCGGGGTATTCTTCTGGGGAACTATCACTTCGGTCAGATCGTCGCCTGACGATGAAGATTCTACACGCTGTCCGCAGGACTGCAGACATAGACCGAGCGAAACGGCAATCAATAAAAATAATCTTTTCATAGGGGGAAAACTATCAACTGATACGGGTATAGAAATAGATAGAAAGCACGAGGACGAGCATGGTGCTGCAGAGGGCTGCTGCCGTCAGTATGGCAAGAAAGCCGATGGCTTGCAGCGGCGAGATGCCACCAATGAACATACCGCACAGGAGTGACGGAATGAAGACGATGCCCGCCAACAGCAATTGCTGCAACAGGGGATTGAAGGCTCGAGTGATGGCCTTGGTGACATAGGGACGCAAAGCCTCCAACTGCGAGGCACCATTGCCACGGAGATACTCCAGCAGTTCCTTATGCTGACGGCGCTCTAAGACATAGGTGGTAATGGCACGACGGCACACGAAAAGGGCCTCGGCCTGCAACATGGTCATCACAGGCAGGAAACAATAGGCGCTGAACAATCGGGGCACTCCCATCAGCAACAGCACGATGATGCCCATTAGGAAGGTGACCGGCGTCATACTGACAAAGATGGGAATCGACTGCCAGCGCTTGCGGCAATACACCAGCGTAGCCACAGCACTGCTCAGCAACACCCAGAGAATGTTGACCCAGGTGGTGTCCCATTCAAACACGAAATAGAGACAGCCCAGCAATACGAGCAGGGTGATGGAGAAACGCCCTAACACAAACGCCGTTTGCCGCAGGAAGCGACGGTCTAACCGGAAGAGTATCAACACTGGTATGATGAGTAGCAGGATACCAATAATAAGTCGGAGAATAGTGATATTCATAACTGTATCTGGTTTTGAAGTATTCTTGAATTAACAGCAAGCACAGTGGCTCCACGCCCTGCGGCCCCTCTGAGCAAGTCGTCCACCTGAGCCATCGTTTCGACACTGATGGGTCCGTCGGGCTCATCGACTATCAGCAGACGCTTATCCAGTTGCCGGGCATTCTGCAGCAGCAACAGGTAGCGCTCGTCAACCGAAAGTTCTGCCCATCGGCGAGTGTCGGTAGGCACTTTATACGAAGCACCGCCCTTATTGACCTTCAACCCGAACAACAGCTCGGAAAGGTCAGCCAGACTGTCGTAGTCGTCAATGGCTGTCAGATGTTGGGGCACATAGGCTATCTGTCGGCGGAAATAGGGTGCCGAGCGGGGGGTGAGCAGTTCGCCGTCGATACTGATATGACCGCTGGTAATAGGTATCAAACCGAGAACAGCCCTCAGCACAGTGGTCTTTCCTACCCCTTGCGAACCCGTAAGGCACACCAGCTGACCATCGCCCACCGTAAGCGAAAGCGAATGTATCAGCGGCTCTATTGTAACATTATGCAGTTCTAACATCTTTGCCGAAATTTTCGGCAAAGATAATAATTTCTTTTAACTTTAAACTCTAAACTCTAAACTTTTTACTAACTTTGCACCCATGAAATCGAAAAACAGGCGAATGCCTGCCGAATGGGAGAAACAAAGTGCCGTTCAGTTGACGTGGCCGAACGAGCATACCGACTGGGCTCCAATGCTATCGGAAATCACTGCCGTTTACGAAGAAATGGCCCGTGAAATCAGCAAGCGCGAGCCCTTGATCATCGTTGATGACATCCCACACAACGACACGTGGGCACGCGACCACGGCTTTATCACGTGCCTCACCACTACCCCCTCTCCTATAGGCGAGGGGGACGAAAAAGCCATTCTCCTCGACTTCAAGTTCAACGGTTGGGGCGAAAAATTTCCTGCCGAACTGGACAACCAAATCAACCGGCACATGCTGGAACAAGGTATGGTGAAGGGCATTTATGAGGAGCATCTGGACTTTGTGCTGGAAGGAGGCTCGATAGAAAGCGACGGACACGGCACCATTTTCACAACGGAATGCTGTCTGATGGCGCCCCACCGCAACCAGCCACTCAGCAAACAAGAGATAGAAGAGCGACTGAAGACCTATTTAGGTGCCGAGCGCATCGTGTGGATTCAGCATGGCTCACTCATCGGCGACGATACCGACGGACACATTGACACCTTGGTGCGCATTTGTCCTGACGACACCTTATTATATATAGGAGGCGACGACGACCATCCCGACCTCTATGAGATGGAACGTGAACTACAGGCGCTACGCACGATAGAAGGAAAACCGTATAGGTTGCTGAAACTACCTTTACCGAGACCCATCTACGATACGTCAGCCATCAGCCATCAGCCATCAGCCATCAATCGACTGCCTGCTACCTATGCCAACTATCTGGTGGTGAACGGAGCCGTGCTGGTGCCGACCTACGGACAGCCCGACCTCGACCAAGAGGCGATGCGCATCATCGGCAAGGCTTTTCCCAACCGTGAGATAGTGGGTATCGACTGTCAGGCTGTCATTCGACAGCATGGCTCCCTGCATTGCTGTACGATGCAATACTATTGAAGTGAAAAGTGAAAGAAGTGAAAAGTGAAAAGTGAGAAAATGAAGATAGGACTGATACAACAACACAACACGGGCGACCGTGAAGACAACAAAGCTCGGCTGGCTGAGAAAATAGGTCAACTGGCGAAGAAAGGAGCTGAACTTATTGTTCTGCAGGAACTGCACAACGGACTCTATTTTTGTCAGATAGAGGATGTTAACCTGTTCGACCAAGCCGAACCCATACCAGGACCCTCTACCGAGTTCTTCGGACAGTTAGCCAAACAATATGGCATAGTGATAGTCACCTCGCTTTTTGAGCGCCGGGCACTAGGACTCTACCACAACACAGCCGTGGTGCTGGAGAAGGATGGCACGATAGCAGGAATGTATCGCAAGATGCACATCCCCGACGACCCAGGTTACTACGAGAAGTTCTACTTCACACCGGGCGACTTGGGATTCCACCCCATCGAGACCTCTTTGGGAAAACTGGGGGTATTGGTGTGCTGGGACCAGTGGTATCCCGAGGCTGCCAGACTGATGGCACTACAGGGAGCCCAGCTGCTGATCTATCCTACTGCCATTGGCTTCGACCCTAACGACACACCCGACGAACAGGAACGCCAACGAATGGCTTGGCAGACCGTACAGCGCGGCCATGCTGTAGCCAACGGACTGCCCGTTGTCACGGTCAACAGAGTCGGCCAAGAACAATGTTCAATGGTCAATGGTCAATGTTCAATAATCCCCTTCTGGGGTACATCCTTTGTGGCAGGTCCGCAGGGTGAGCTGCTTTATGAAGCACCTACCGACCGGGAAGTGGAGACAGTTGTTGACGTTGATATGCAACGTTCTGAACAGGTGCGCCGCTGGTGGCCGTTCCTGCGCGACAGGCGGATAGAGAACTACGACGGTCTGACGAAACGATTTATAGATTAGCAAACTTCAAGCAACAAAAAAAGACATAGACAATGAATAACTTAAGATTTCAGGTAGTAGAAGAAGCTTTCAAGAAGAGAGCCGTTGAGGTGAAAGCGCCCAAAGAGCGCCCCTCGCAGTATTTCGGCAAATATGTCTTCAACAAGCAGAAGATGTTCAGATACCTACCTTCCGACATCTATGAGAAGATGATCGACGTGATTGATAACGGTGCCCGACTGGACCGCTCCATAGCTGACGCTGTTGCTGAAGGCATGAAACGGTGGGCCATGGAAATGGGCGTTACACACTATACGCACTGGTTCCAGCCCCTGACCGAAGGCACTGCCGAGAAACACGACGCCTTCGTGGAGCATGACGGCAAGGGCGGTATGATTGAGACATTCAGCGGTAAACTGCTGGTTCAGCAGGAACCTGATGCATCCAGTTTCCCCAACGGCGGTATCCGCAACACATTCGAGGCTCGCGGCTACTCTGCATGGGACCCCACAAGCCCTGTGTTCATCATTGACGACACACTCTGTATTCCCACCATATTCATTGCCTATACCGGTGAGGCTCTCGACTACAAGGCTCCTCTGCTGCGTGCACTCCATGCTGTTGACAAGGCTGCAACGGAGGTCTGCCGTTTCTTCTATGACGATGTGCAGAAGGTACAGGTCAACCTCGGTTGGGAACAGGAATACTTTCTCGTGGACGAGGGACTCTACTCTGCCCGCCCCGACCTGCTGATGACAGGACGCACACTGATGGGGCACGAGAGTGCCAAGAACCAGCAGATGGACGACCACTACTTTGGCACCATCCCTGACCGCGTACAAGCCTTTATGAAGGACTTGGAGATTCAAGCCCTCGAACTGGCCATTCCCGTCAAGACACGCCATAACGAGGTTGCCCCCAACCAGTTTGAACTGGCACCTATCTTTGAGGAGTGCAATCTGGCTGTGGACCACAACATGCTGCTCATGTCGCTGATGAAGAAGGTGGCACGCAACCACGGTTTCCGCGTGCTGCTGCACGAAAAGCCCTTCAACGGCATCAACGGTTCGGGTAAACACAACAACTGGAGCCTGTCTGCCAACAATGGGGTATTGCTGCATGCTCCCGGTAAGACACCCGAGGAGAACCTGCGTTTCGTCACCTTTATCGTTGAGACCCTTATGGCAGTTTATAAACACAACGGACTGCTGAAAGCCTCTATCATGTCGGCTACCAATGCCCACCGTCTGGGTGGCAACGAGGCTCCTCCTGCCATTATCAGCTCGTTCCTCGGTACACAGCTCACTGAATTGCTCGACCATATTGAACAGAGCGAGAATAACGAGCTCTTCAACCTGAAGGGCAAACAGGGTATGGAGATTGATATTCCGCAGATTCCCGACCTCATCGTCGATAACACCGACCGCAACCGCACATCACCCTTTGCCTTCACCGGCAACCGCTTCGAATTCCGAGCACCAGGCTCTACAGCCAACTGCGCATCGGCTATGATATCCCTGAATGCGGCTATGGCTGAAGCACTGGAGTCGTTCAAGGAGCGTGTAAACAAGAAAATAGCTGATGGTGATAATAAGGTGAGTGCCATCCTCGATGTGCTGCGCGACGATATCAAGACGTGCAAGCCCATCCGTTTCGATGGTAACGGCTATTCTGACGAATGGGTCAAGGAGGCTGCTTGTCGCGGTCTTGACGTTGAGAAATCGTGCCCCGTCATCTTCGAGCGCTACCTCGACGATTCCAGTGTGAAGATGTTTGAGAGCACCAAGGTGATGAACCGCAAGGAACTGGAGGCACGTAATGAGGTGAAATGGGAAATGTTCGTCAAGACCGTGCAGATTGAGGCACGAGTCCTGGGCGATTTGGCTATGAACCACATCATCCCTGTTGCCACACACTATCAGAGCAAACTCATCAAGAACGTACAGGGCATGAAGGACGTCTTTACAGCCGAAAAGGCTACACGTCTCTCTACCCGTAACATGAAACTTATCGAGGAGATTGCCGAGCGCACAGAGAAGATTGAACAATTTACTGAGGAATTGACCGATGCCCGAAAGGTGGCTAACCGCATTGAGGACATTCACGAACGTGCTATCGCCTACCACGACACGGTAGAGCCCCACATGGAGGCCATCCGTTACGAGGTGGACAAACTGGAACTCATCGTTGAGGATGGGCTCTGGACACTTCCAAAATACCGTGAACTGTTGTTTATCCGATAAAAGCAAAGAAGGTAGCCCGCGGTCGGCTACCTTCTTTTTAGTTTTTGGTTTATTCCTGTGTTATTTCCTCTATCTGACGGAGAATGTCATCGTTGGTGCGTTGCATCTTGAAGTAGAGGCAGAGACCGAGGATAGATCCTATCACACCACCGATACCAGCGCCCACCATAAATGCGATGCTCGAAGCTCTCAAATCCCTTCCAAAGATTGACTAGTACCTCCTGGAACAGGTCATTCACTTCGTCGGCATCTTTTGAGAACATATAGCACGCTGTGTAGATTGTGCTTTTATGTTCTGCAACAGTTTGCGCAAATTGTTTTTCTAAAGTTGTCATTGTTTTGTCTGTCTTTTGGATTTTATTTACCCGTTAGACGCAATATAGTAGAGAAAAACTACAAGAAAAAACATTATTTTTATTTCAGCTGAAGGATTTTCCCCTCCAGAAAGAAATCCGTCAGCTGGTATTTATCCGACGTCTTGACATCGAGCATGATGGGTGTTTCCACCTGTATGTCCTTCATCACAATGTTGTTACAGCGTGAGAGGGGCATATCGTCGCGCTTCTCCGGTTTAAAGAACTGAGTCCAAGGGTAGATATAAAGGAATCGGTCGCAATGGCCTGTGATGTCCTCCACCGTGATGTATTCATAGTGCTGAGGGGTATCGGGACGCATCTTCAGCCACAGTACGCGGTTGGCATTCTGCGTCCGACAATGGCGGAGAACGACATTCCTGTTATGGAGCGACTCAGAACCCAAGGTCAGACAGCCGTGCACCTTTCCGTACGTACAGTTTTCTATCAGTATGCGTTGGTTGTCACCATTCGTCGAGTCTTTGTCCGCCCAAGTGCCCTTGCCGCCTTTCAGCACGACTGCATCGTCGTTCACGTGCATGTAGCAACCGCTGACCAATACATCCGTACACGCATCAATGTCAATGGCATCCGACGAGGGTGCTCCCTTCGTCGAGTCCTGTTCCCAAACATGCTCCGTAGGGGCATAGATATAGCAGTCGAGATAGCGAACATGATGACTCTTATAGACATGATTCGTCCAGAAGGGCGAGTTCACCAGATGCACATCCTGAATGGTCACGTGTTTGGAATTGGCAATATAGGTCAGTCGCGGACGCTGGCTGTCCTTATTTGTACAAGCAGGATTCCACTGTCGGCGCAGCCAGAAGTCTTGCCAATAACGCAGCCCATTGCCGTCTATCGTGCCGTGTCCCGTAATGGTGAATCCGTCAACACCGTAAGCATTCACCAGCGCAGGGAAATATTTGCATGTCTCGCCTTCAATACGGGTCAGCATCACGGGAAAATCAGCAATACGGTTACTGCCCTTCAGCCTGCCGACTACATGCAGATGCGTACCTTGTTTAAAAAAGAGTGCCCCCGAAAGGAAAGACCCCTCTGGAATCACTATCACACCCCCACCCTCGTCGGCACAGCGGTCGATGACGCGCTGAATAGCAGCCGTCTGCACCAGCGTACTGTCAGCAACTACGCCATAATCAGTGATGACGTATGGACGTCCCAACTGCTTGACATCTACTTTCTCCTTTTTACCGAACCATGCGTCCATCTCTGTTCCGTCGGGCCATTTGTCGGCTTTCGCACCCATTGCCACCACCAGCAGCATGAGGGTTAATAATAAAAAGTTTCTTTTCATATCTATTTGCAAAGATAAAACAAATATACGAATAAAGTGAATTCTGGGGAATTTATTTGGTGGGCTCTTCAAGTTTTACTATCTTTGCAACCGAAGAACTTTAGAAAAACGGAATTATGCAGAGAATCATCACAATGACACTGATGCTGGTGGGAGGGCTACTCGTCGTGCTGGCACAGCCCAAGGACGAACAGGTGAAGCGCATCAGGCAACTGTATGCCGAGGCTAAACAGAAGATTGCCCAGAACGGTAAGAACGGTAAGGCTCCGTTAGACCTCACCATCGTAAGAGAGAACGGTGAGGAGGTTGACCCCGACTTTATCCTGGACAGCCACACTGAACTGACCTTCTACTTCGATAAAGGGAAGACGAAAGCTGATCAGGAATTCTACGATCAGTCGAACTGCTATTTCATCAACGAATACTGGACTTCGCACGGGCATGAGTCTTTCTTTGAAGCACTCGTAGATGCCAAAGGCGGTTACCCACTCTTCATCTTCACAAAGAGTATTACAGATGGCGGATACGTGCAGGAGAACCGCTATTATTACAACCAGCAGGGGCAAACCATTCACGGAATCTTCAAGTCGGGCATGTACGACCAGCCTTTGTCTGAGCGTGATGACGAACAGCTGACGCCCACCATTGGCGACGAGAAACTGGAAGAGGCGAAACATTTGCTGAAGGTTTTCCAAAGTGTCATGCACACGTCGAACCATGTTCCGGCATCAACGGCTAAGGCAACCACCCCGAAGGCTGAGCGCATCAAGGCGATTCGTGCTGCCTATGCCAAAGCGCAGGAGAAGATAGCAGCCGACAAGACTTCAGAGAATCCGCACCACATCTTCATCACCCTGCACGAGGCTTTGTCAGAACAATTTCCACCCGTCACCGAGAACACTAATATTTATTTCGACAAGAAGGCGGATGCACAGGGGAATGAGGTCGGTACCTGCTACTTCATCAACAATCGCCGCCAGTGCATGTACTGGGACAATTACGTGGAATTCCTGGCGAACGGGAATGGCACGGACGTGATGTTCACCTATCAGCACAACAAAGAGGAAGGTGAAAACTACGAATGGCGCTACTATTACGATGAGAACGGCAAGTGCATAGAAGCCAAGACCAATGGCATCGAGGAAGGTGACGGAGTGGCTGAGCGACAGACGTTCTTCAACTATCTGAATACTGCCAAACTATTGGTAGGAAACTAACCGCTCCACCTATTTCAATTTCTTAAATACAAAGCCCACAATGTAGCCTGCCGTCCAGGCAATATTCACATTGATAACCAACTGGAGCAGCCAGTAAACAGCGTAGTGGATGACCGTAATGAGGACACCCACTATGCTGAAGCGAACCATTTCGCCAATTTGTTCCTTCGTCAGTTTCATTGTTTGTTCTTAAATGCTTCCAACTCTTCCACGATTTCATCAAAATCGTCGGTCAGAGAGAGCTGCAGGTTCTTGTACTTGCCTAACTTGACAAGTTCCTGCAAGAAGGGATAAACGGGCAATTCCTTGGTCCAGAAATCGGTACCGAGGAAAATCATCGGACTTGAATAGCCGAACGACAGGTAGTGATTCTGAACGGCGTCCTGGAAGATTTCCTGCATCGTGCCTGCACTACCCGGAGTGTAGATGATACCGCCAAAAGCTACTGTGAGGATAAGGTCCTCACGGATGCTGTTCTCGAAGAACTTGGCAATGTGGGTAGCGAAAGGAGCTGAGGGCTCATGACCATAGAGATAGGTCGGTATGCCAAGGCTCACATAGTTGCCCTTGCGGGGATAACGCTTCATCACCTCGAACGAACTGGCCAACCAGCCTTTATCGCTAAACGACGGTGCCACCTTCAGAATGTCAACAGCAGCGTCAACATCCTTTTCCGAACGTCCTGCCAACCAGGCTCCCAAATGGGTTGCCTCCATAGCACCGGGGCCACCTCCGCTCAGCATGATGAAGCCCTGTTCGGTGAGGCGCTTGCTCAGAAGCACCACCTTCTTATACATAGGGTCGGTGCGCTTCAGGGCGTGTCCTCCCATGATGCCCAGGCAAAGGCGTGGATTATGCTCCTTGAAGAACTGGTCAAGAGCCACGTGAATGCAATGGTCGTGCAAGGTACGCGCCAACGACTCTTCCACGCTCTGCGCTTGTTTGCCCGTTGCGATGAAGTGACGATAAACCTTTGTGTCATAGCAGGCCTCGAAAGTGGCCTCGTTAGTAGGATCATAGCCGGCATAGAGTTCGTCGGCTGTGTAAAGCGTGGTTCGGTTAACATCGAAAGGCACAGCCTTCAGGTACTCCATAGCCTTTGGCGTGAACAATTCTCCTACATTCTGTGCATTAACAGTCATTGCTGAAAGTAAGGTCAATGTCATAAAATAAATCTTTTTCATATTGTTTGTGATTAATTAGTTAGACTTATTATTTCTTAATCATTCGTCCTTGTGGGTGAGCATACTCCTGGCCGACGTGACCACGAAGGTTCTTGGTGACATACTCGATGAAGATGTCGTTGTAGGTGCGCTTGGTTTCCCATTTGATGTTGCAACCCTTCAGTCCGTTGTAAAGACCACCGTCAGTCACGCAATATTTCGTGGTGGCTACCGTATAGACGCGATCAGGATTGATGGGCTCGTAATGCTGGGTAAAGCTGTTGAGTACTTGTACATCGCTCACACGATGCTCTTTTTCGTGGATGATGAATTTGATGCCCGACACCTGAGGGAACTGTCCGTCGGGCTTGGGCAGGAATGCCATCAGTTTATTTAGCATGGCAACAATGGTGCTGCCCTTTGCCTCTGCCACAACGATATAGTTGTCGTAAGGCAGCATAGAAAGCAAATCGCCATAGGTGAGGTCGCCAGCCTTCACTTCGTTGCGGATTGCGCCACTGTTGAGCACAGAGATGTCAGACCCTGTCACCAAACGGAACGCATCGGTCACGATATCGCCGGCATTGGTTTCACTCATACGAGCTACTTCATTGCCCTGATCGTCATTAATTCGCAAAGGCACTTCACTATGACACATCAAGCGACTTGTCTGGGCATTCAGCATAGTTTGGATGCTGTCAACCAACTGGGCTACATAGGCATTTTTCTCTTTGACACTCTCCACAGGAATAAGCGAAGTGGAGAACTGGCCATCGGGAGTAATTATCAGTTTACCGATAGCAGCAAACTTCGTTCCCGTCTGGGTGACGATAATGGGCTTGCCTGCTTTGTTCAACACGGTATCTGCCACTATCTTGGCATGGGAGTGACCATCGAGCACTATATCGATACCTGTGGTATTGGCCACCACTGTATGGGAATCGGAATGACGGGCTGTAAGCTCCTCACCCAGATGGGAATTCAGTATCACATAGTCGGCACCTGCCTTTCGGGCCTCATCGACAGCACGTTGCACCAACGATGGAATATCCTTGATCTGAAGGTCATAGATAAGACTGTCCTTCTCGTCACGGAAGGCATAGGCCTCATCCTCCATCGACGTTGGAGTGACCACGCCCACAAAGGCTATCTTCTTGTTGCCAACACGCTTCATGACAAAGGGGGCAAAGACCATCCTGCCCGAACGCTTGTCATAGAGATTGCAGCACACAATAGGAGCTGGAACCTGACGCAACAACTCATACATGCGCTCCATACCATAGTCGAACTCATGGTTGCCAAGGGTAATGGCATCATAACTCAGAGCTTGCATCACGTCAACAACATACTGTCCTTTCGAGATGGCACCTACCGTCTGCCCCTGCACATAGTCGCCATTTGATACCAGGCAAACATCGGCAGTATCGGCAATAGCATCACGCAGACCGGCTAACTTCGCGTAGCCGTCCATCGCACAATGGACATCGTTCTCATAAAGAATAACGATGTTCCGCTGTTTCTGGCATTGGCTGTAGGCTGGACTTGCATAGCCAAGCATAGCATACACCAATGCTGAAATCCACAAAAGTCTTTTCATAATGATTCGGTTTATTTTTATTGATTGAATAATAACAGCAGATTAAGGCTTCTCGAAGTGCTGATAGTCCTTGACTGTCTGCCAGTTGCCACCCCACTTGAAACCATGCTGTACAAAGAGTCGGTAGCAGAGGTCGCGTTTCGTAATCTTATACTTGAACTTCTTACTGCGGTCAACATAGGGCTTGCCTGTAGCAGGCTGTATCAGGAGTGTGCCATCCTTCTTGCGGCGCACACAGGGATTATAGAGCGGATTGACGTCAATAGCCAGTCCTCGGGCATGGTTCGACAGTGTTGTACTGCCCTCCACTACGCGATAACAGTAGCACGAGGTATTGTTATCGCGCATGGACTTTTCGTCGTCATCACCATACTCAGAAATTGGTCGGATACGCTCAACGGGGTATTTTGCCTTATAAAGTTCGGCAAAAATATCCTGAAGGTCCTTTGAGATGGTCTTATTACAAATCAGGATACCCGTCTGGGACTTTCCATGAAAGTCGATATGCCTGATGTGCAGCGTGTCGAGCGTTACACCTGCCGGTTGGGCTGATAAAGGCAGAACGGGAAAAAGGTAAAAAGGCAAGAAACCTATTACCCTCCTCAAGCCTGCTGTCAATGTCGTTATTCTCATAGTCTTTACTTTTTTACTTTTTTCTTCAATTTCCCGATAGCATCTTGCAAACTCTCTGTTGGCTCTATGATGTTATAGTCAGCCCAGAAGTCGGGGTCTTCAAAGTATTCCACCTTATCGTAAAAGCGGTCGCGAATGCCAAAGGAATTGCGACCCTTGGGACGCTTGGCTTCATCGCCTATCTGGCGGCGATCAGTAACCACCATCTCGCTGACAGTCGTGAAAGGCGAGGCAAAGAGCCTACGCTTCCAATCGCAGTTAAAGCGCATCTCATTACGCACATAGCTCATCCGCGTGATACCATCAACATCTGTTTCGTAAACCACCGTCACCTGCAGCTCCTTTGGACGGAAATGAAGTCCGAAGGGCTTCCTTACCAACATATATTCGGAGGCAGAGCGCCAGTCGTGTACATCGAGTTGCAGTTCGGCACGGGTAAACGCCAACGTTTCCTGATCGATAAACAATTTGCCATACATGAGCGGGAAGAGCGTAGCGGCCTGAGGTTCCATACTGACCACAAATTGCAGACGGTCGTCAATGACAACTGGCATTTCCATGTGGAAAGCATATTTGCCAAGTCCCTCCTCATTGAGCAGGTAAGCCGGATTCTTAGCCACATCAACCATCAGTGGCATCACAGGACCGCCCTGTATCTTGACACCTAACGTGTCCTTTGCCTTCATACTCATCAATCGACGTCCCTTCAGTATGGCTACAGCATCTCTTTCGGGACCACGGTTGTATGCTGACTTATACATATCGGTTACAGCTTCCGCAACAGAGATAAAACGAGAACCCTTGCGAGCTGTCTCGCGATAGAAACAGCGAACCAGTTCGGGACGGTCGGGATAATTCTGCTCGATACGCTCCATAGCTGCCCGGACGATTTCTTCTGGGTCGTTGCGGGTAATAATCACTTCATGGAGTCCCACCGTATTGGCAGTCATCATGATGCGAAGATTGGTAGAAGTGCCTTCATCCAATGACTGGCGGCGTGTCTTATAGCCAATGTGGCTCAGTTGAACATACTCGGGCTTGCGCTGGGTCTTCAGCACGAAGCGCCCTTCGTCGTTGGTTACGGTATGCGCTTTACCACCTTGCGCCGTAACACTCACATGGCTTAAAGTGCGACCCGTTTGGCGGTCGATAACCACACCGCTGACAACTGATTGTGCACTCACAATCAGCGTAACCATCAATAATGTGGCAGTGATGAATAGTTTTCTCTTAGTCATTGTCTTGTCTATTTTGTCGATACAAAGATAAACAATTTATTTGAAAAAGAGCGAATTTTCACAAATATTTCATATCTTTGCATCCCAAGAAGACAACATAACAATCAAAGTCATGAGTAAAGAAGCCAATGACATCATACTGAAAAATGTGAACCTGCTGTCGAAACTGACAGAGCAGGAAGTGAAAATGATGCCTGCCACAGAGGCTCCCCTCCCCTCTATTGAACAGGTGGAGCGCATTGTCAACTTGGTTAAGGACATCATCTTCCCCGACTATATGGGTAAGCGTCAGTCCGACGAATCCATTCGTTCATATCATATTGGTGAATGTGTGGTGGAACTGAATAGAAGACTGATCAAGCAGATAGCTCACGGATTGCAGTTCTGTGAGGATTGCGAGGCTATTTCCACCAAGGAGAAAGCATACGAAGAGGCCAACCGACTGGCTCTTGCGTTTATAGACGAACTACCCGAAATCAAACGACTGCTCTATACGGATGTCAAGGCGATGTTCGACAACGATCCTGCTGCTCCTAATTTCGGAGAGGTGATATTCTGCTATCCAGTAGTTAACGCTATGACACACTATCGTATCGCCCACAAGTTGCACGAATTGAAGGTGCCCGTTATTCCCCGTATCATCACGGAACAGGCCCACTCTAAAACGGGTATCGACATTCATCCAGGTGCCACTATCGGTGAATACTTTGCCATTGATCACGGTACGGGTGTGGTAATTGGTGAAACATGTATCATCGGTAACCACGTAACGCTCTATCAGGGTGTGACATTGGGAGCTAAAAGCTTCAAATACGACGAGAACGGCAACATGCTGAACGTGCCTCGCCATCCTATCATAGAAGACCATGTGACGGTTTATTCCAATGCCTCTATCTTAGGGCGCATCACCATCGGACACCATAGCGTGATCGGTGGTAATATCTGGGTAACCAATGACGTTCCTCCCTACTCCCGCATCCAGCAGTCTAAAGCCGTCGATGCCGCATTCAACGGAGGACTTGGAATATAAGCAAAAAAAAAGAGAGCTTCGCGGCTCTCTTTTCTTTTATTTGAATTCTTCTTTGGTCACTTCCACCGCACCGTCATCAGCAGCTACGGAACGCATATTTGACACTTTCACCAAATCGAATGATGCTATCGTAGTTCCATCATGTACATCATCGAAATAACCACGGAAGCGTCTTGTACTGCCAACGTCATAGATCTCATAATCCCTGATGAAAATCTCATAGCCGTCATTATAGAGGATATAGATTTTGCCATCTCTAACCTTCCAGTCGAAAGAAAAGCGTACATATCTTGTTGTCTCACGATTTCGGTCTATCTGATAGCCTGTACCTCCTTTAGAGAAATCACCATCTTGATAGAAACAAATTTCTGTATCGTAAACATCTTCCCTTACTACACCAGAATAACGATCAACATAATAATCACCGACTATTGTACCAGACCAGATTCCATTCAAGTCCATAGCCAAACGGGTATCCTTGTCACAACTAGTAAAAGTTGTCATGGTCAGCACCATCATGAGTGCCATCACTAAGTAAGTATTAATCTTTTTCATAATCTATATATTTTTGTATTTCTGCTGCAAAGGTAAGGAAAAAATCCTACACTCCCAAGATAAAACTCCTATATTTGAATAGGGAATTTCCTATTTTGCCCCCTGAAATAAATGTTTAATAACATAAAATGCAATTTTTGTCAAGAAAAAACATGGTTGAATGGAAAAAAAGAAGTACCTTTGAACCGTCAAAATAACAACAATTCTGAAATAAATTACTAATTTATTAGATACATAAATTTCTTTTCCATTATTAATACTATCATTAGGATTATAAAAAAGGCGGCACGGTTGTGAAACCCTGCCGCTTTTCTTTAGTATCATGAAGAATATTATTCTTCTGCCTTTTTCTTACCAAACTCTGGATCTATCTTCAGGAATGCTGTCACGATATACGTCAACGAACATGCTACGACAACAATCAAGAAGAAGGCTTGATAACCTACTGCTTCCTGCAAAGCACCGGCAAACATGCCTGGAATCATCATCGACAGAGCCATGAAAGCGGTACACAAGGCATAGTGACTCGTCTTGTGATTGCCCTGACTATAATATATAAGGTATAACATATAGGCAGAGAATCCGAAACCATAGCCGAACTGCTCTACAAAGACACAAACATTGATGACTATCAAATCAGACGGCATCACATAAGAGAGGTAAACATACACTACGTCGGGCAAGGTGATGGCAAGAACCATAGGCCAAAGCCATCTCTTCAAACCGTCACGGCTGGCAACAATACCACCGAGAATACCGCCTAAGGTGAGGCCGATGACTCCCACTGTTCCCTGTACCAAACCGTATTCTCCATCCGAAAGACCCAGTCCGCCATTATGGGGAGCATCAACAAGGAACAGAGCTGATATCTTGGCCAGCAAACCTTCTGGCATACGATAGAACAGCATGAAACAAATACCTGCCCACACTTGTGGCTTCTGGAAGAAGGTGACAACAGTCTGCTTGAACTCCTGCATAATTTCACCTGCCGTCTTTTTGGTCTTCATACCATCCTCTGCAGGTTTGGGAAGTATCCAATGGTGATAAAGCCACAACGCAATAAAAAGACCTGCCATCAGGTAAAACACCAAACTCCAGGAGTAACGGATATTGCGAGTAAGTACCTGCAAGGCTCCTGCCAATCCTACCAGCAATCCTGATGAGAAAATGGTGGCAATGCGATAGAACGTGGAACGAATGCCCACGAAATAGGCTTGCTCATGCTGGTTGAGTCCCAACATATAGAAACCGTCTGCCGCTATGTCGTGAGTAGCACTACTGAAAGCCATAAGCCAGAAGAAGCACAATGACCCTTGCAGCCACCACGGTCCGGGAATAGTGAAAGCCACACCACCCAAAGCAGCAGCTATCAGCACCTGCATAGCAACAATCCACCAACGCTTAGAGCGCAACATGTCAACAAAGGGACTCCACAAAGGTTTGATGACCCATGGCAAATATAGCCATGAGGTGTAAAGGGTAATATCAGTATTCGACAAACCTAGTCGCTTATACATGATAAGCGATATGGTCATCACGGCTACATAGGGAACTCCCTCGGCAAAATAGAGTGTGGGCACCCAAGCCCACGGAGTTTTTTTATTCATCTGCATTTAATATATTTTTTTGATTTCTGCACCACGATAATAATGCAACAGTATTTCTTTGTATTTATAACCTTGCTGTCCCATGACGGCAGCACCTATCTGGCAGAGGCCTACACCATGTCCCCACCCTTTTCCGTTCAAGCGGAAACCGTTAGATGTTTTCTCCACGTCGAAAGCTGAACTATAGAGATGTGTCTCGCTAAGTGCACGGCGTATCTCCAGTTCCTTGCCGATAGTCATGGTCTTCTTGGTACCGACTATCTTCAATTTCCAGATTCGCCCGCTCTTGCCTCGCTCCACAGGAATGAGGTCTGTAATGGTACCGAAGTCGTCCTTCAGCTTTTCGTTGACAAGCTGGGAAAGCTCGTCCACAGTGTATTCCACTGTCCAACGATAGAAGTCATTTGTCTCTAAATCGTAATCATTGAGTACCTGAGAGAGCACCTCCCTGTCGTCCGTATTGCAGAAGGGATCTTCTACTGATATGAGATAGGGTTTCGGTGTGTCTTCCCAACAATATTGGAACTCTTCTGTCACTCCGCCACAGCACTTCGAGAAACGAGCATCGCAGATTTCATCGCCATAGCACAGAATACATCCGCGAGTGGCTTCCAGTGCCTGCTCTACAGCCTTGCTGGTTTGTTTGGTAATGCCCTGATAACGCTGACAATGGTCGTCGGCACACACATCGAAGTTTGTATGGTCTTCACGGTCATACCAGCGAATCAACTCGTCGTCTTTCTTGACAAACGAGAAGAAACCGTCTTTCTTCTCACTGTTGTCCTGACGGCGTTTCATCTGTGCCAACAGCCATGAGCGCGAAATAACGGCATGTGCCTTCAAGAGTTCAAGACCTGCTGTCGCCTTCATCTCACTGGAGATAACACTGGCCAGATATTGCTCAACGGGCAGTTGATTGATGGCTGTTATCTTGTCGGACTCCACTATCAAACGGAGTGTCCCCAAGAACACCTGCGTCTCTTTGCGCTCCCAATGGAAATTAACACCGATGGTTACATCATGAAGTGAGAATGAGGCGGTCGGCGACTGGGGAGTAAATATCAACTCACGGTACTGAACCCCACGCCAGAGAATGCCACCCTCTGAAAATTCCACAATCTGTTCGCCCTCTATCATCTCTCCTTTCGCTATATATGGTGCATTGAGCGAGAAAGATATCTTATGCCCGCTCACAATACCGACAGTGACATCGGGCTGTGTGGATATTTGATCTGAAAGGCAGGCTGACACCTCGTCGTTCTGCAGACGGTCTATCACTTCCTCTATTTGCTGAGGAGTAATAGATACCTCACGATAGATGTCCATGGCCACTTCTGGGGTAAGCTTGCGGAAATCTTCTTCGCGGGGCGTAATCATCAGACCGCCCATATCAATAGCTCCAGGACTGATGATAAACTGTGCATCTCCTTCTTTTGAATAACATTCTGGGCGATGCTTTCTTCTGGGGAACACAACACTGAGCGTTGTCTCGCTCTGTCGCCACATGATAATATTCATCATGGGTTCCGTATCGTCCTGTTGAACGGGCAGATATTTATAAAGTCGATGAAAAAGTTGCACATCGGCTTCCTGTGAATGGCTCCGAATTAGGAAAGCGGCTGCAGGAGAGTCAACTATCTGGAAGATACCCTCTTCCTCATCCGTTTTCACCACCTCCTTCAGATTACGGCTCAATCGCTGCCACAAACGCTGCAAAGGCAGGATATTGGAACTAACCGCCTGCAGATGGGCATGGTCAGGAGCAGAGGCACCACACTTAGGACCATTATATAATATGGTGAGTTCTGGCGAATTGGTTGCCAACTGATGCATCTCGTCATACATCGACATGATTGCCTGTGGCTGATGCTTTAGCGTAGGAATCGTGAAATGGATTGGTAAGATAGGATATGGGTTGACGAGCAATTCGTAGTCCTTGTCAATCACCCGATGTATCTGTTCCTTGGGACGATTCTTGCCACAGAGGAAACAAGGACGCTCAGCCAACGACTTGGCATCAATCTTGGCACCTGTAGAACGAATGCGAGCCGGATTCCACTGTACTGCCATTTCCATACCATCACCCACCAGTTCACGGGTTTCCACGGATTCCAAATCACGATAGCGCTGACGTGTTTCTTCCCATGAGCACAACTGGCGTTCGAAGAAGCGATACCATGATGACAGTGTTCCCTTCGACATTCCCTCCTTATTGACACGCTGACGAGCCTTAACTTCCATCGTGCGCAAGCGATCCTTATAGAGATTGTTGGCATTAGTCTTCTCCACAGAAAGAGCAGCGTCGGAATTGCCTCCCCAACGGCGACAGAGATAAAGCTCAGAATAGATGCGCCCGATACGATAATGACGTGAGAACATCAAACCTAAAGCATAGTCTTCACCATACGACGTATTGGGGAATCCAAAGCTGCGCAGAACAGGGGTGAAGAAAGCACGTGGAGCACCAAGTCCATTGATACGCAAGGCATTATTAGGACCGTTTTCGTCAGTCCACTCCTTATGGTCAATGAGCCCTGGCGGCAATGTATTCAAATCAAAGTCGCACATCCTATACGAACCCACTATCATGGCTGCTTTCTGTTTGTGAAAGGCATCAACAACCGTCTGAAGGGTCTTTGGAGAGGAATAGAGATCGTCGGAATCCAATTGCACTGCAAAACGTCCGCAATAAGGACTGTTGACTGCCTCGTTCCAACAACCGCCAATGCCGAGGTCGAATCGTTCTGGAACGATAACAACAAGTTGTGGATGGTGTTTTGAAAGCTGAGAAAGTATTTCACCTGTACCATCTGTAGAATGATTGTCAACCACAATGACATTATACTTGAAATTCGCTTTCTGAGACAACGCACTTTCTACGGCATCCTTGATGGTCTTCTCGCGGTTAAAGACTGGAATAATGACGGAGGCCTCCATCTCGAATTCCTGCTCATCGAAATCTACATCTTGATACTGACTTGTATCAACCAACGCCCCTATTTCACGAAGATGGGCTGTACAGGCCTGCTCCATCTCTATCTGCACCTCACGATTGGCAGGATTCACATAGTCGAATTGCTTGACGCCTGATGCACGCAAATCGGTTTCTTCCTCAGTATAGAGATATTCATTCAGATGGAAGAGTTCACCTTTCCTGCTCAGGAACAGTCGCAGGTCATAAAGTCCTGCCCACTGGTATTCACGCTCTCTGTCAATAGTGGCGTACTGATGGAGCAGTGAAGTGCGCACCAAGAGCAAACTGCCGAAGTCGAAATCATTACGAAGGGCACCCTCTTGATAGTCTATCACAGGATGTGCCTGACGCGTTCCTGCTTCCATCTGCCAACGGTCAGCATATACCATTGCCGCATTTGAATCATCTGCAACCAACAGCATACGCTCTAAAGCCGTCGCCCCCAATACAATCGGGGTTGACTTCAGGCTTAACAACACATAGGGTGCTACGGCATGTTCAGCTATCTGCATTACATACTGACTACTCTGCAGCTGGTCAACCACCAACAAAGTACAGTCCTGAGGAAGCTCCATATCCGTCTCTTGACTGACCATCAGAAAGATATGACGCACGGCACTACTCTGCCTCAATTGTGCTATCGTGCCTGACAAGACTTCTGGCGTCTGACAGGCAAGGAAGCAATCTATTTTTTTTCTCATTTTTCCGTTTTTGATAATTTTAGCTGCAAAGTTACAAAAAAATACAGGATAAAAGCCAACCAACCGCATTTTTTTCACTTTTCACTTTTCACTTTTCACTTTATTTTGTACCTTTGCACACATGAATTCGAAAAAGAGACTGCTGGGATTGACTCCGACGGAACTGAAAAGTATCGTCGCAGAATTGGGTATGCCTGCCTTTACGGCTAAGCAGATTGCTCAGTGGCTATACGAAAAGCACGTACGGAGCATTGACGAGATGACCAACATCTCTAAGCAAAACCGAGAACGTTTGGCAGAAGATTATGAGGTGGGAGCGATGGAGCCTATCGACTGTCAACGCAGCAAAGACGGCACTATCAAATACCTATTCCCTGTGCTAACAGCAAATAGCAAACAGCAAACAGCCAATAGCCCCCTCTTTGTTGAAACGGTCTATATCCCCGACGGCGAGCGAGCTACAATTTGTGTGTCGTGCCAGGTGGGATGCAAGATGAACTGCCTGTTCTGTCAGACAGGGAAACAGGGATGGCAAGGCAACCTCTCAGCTGCCGACATCCTCAACCAAATATATGCATTGCCCGAGGCTGAATCGCTGACCAATATCGTTTTCATGGGACAGGGAGAGCCGATGGACAATCTGGACGCAGTTCTTCGAGTATGTGAAATAATGACGGCTCCATGGGGCTATCAATGGAGCCCGAAACGCATTACCGTCAGCTCTGTCGGTGTGCCAGGTAAACTGAAACGCTATCTCGACGAAAGCGATTGTCACGTAGCCATTTCGATGCATTCACCATTGCACGAGCAACGGCTACAGTTGATGCCTGCTGAGAAAGCGATGCCTATTGCCGAGACAGTAGGATTGCTGCGCCAGTATGACTTTACCCATCAACGCCGCTGTTCTTTTGAGTACATCTGTTTCGGTGGACTTAATGACTCACCCCTCTTTGGACGCGAGATTGTTAAACTGCTCAGTGGACTGGAGTGTCGTGTCAACCTGATACGATTCCACGAGATTCCTGATGTCGACCTGCCATCGTCCGACGAGAAAAGAATGGAGGCGCTGCGCGATTATCTCACTCACCACGGCATTACCACCACCATCCGTGCCAGTCGCGGACAAGATATTTTGGCTGCTTGCGGCCTGCTTAGCACGGCTAAGCAAATCACTACATCCCCTAACAACCCTAACATCCCTAAATAATTATGGAAGAAAAAATGATTCGCGTGGCTATCACGCAAGGAGATACGAACGGAGTCGGCTATGAAGTGATTCTAAAGACTTTTGCCGACCCGGCTATGCTGGAGCTATGCACTCCCATTATCTATGGTTCGCCCAAGATTGCTGCCTACCATCGGAAGGCGCTCAATCTGGAAACAAATTTCAGCATCATCAACAGAGCCGAAGAGGCTCGCAATGGCAGAGTCAACTTGTTGGCATGTTTCGATGATGATGTAAAAGTTGACCTCGGACAACCTTCTCCAGAGGCAGGACTGGCAGCTTTCAAGGCACTCGACAGAGCAATGACCGACTATCGTTCCCAATTATTCGACGTACTAGTCACTGCCCCTATCAACAAGGCAACCATTCAAAGTCCTGGATTCCATTTCCCCGGGCATACGGAATATATTGAAACCAGTGTCGGCGAGGGGAACAAAGCGTTGATGATTCTGATGAATGAAAGTCTACGCGTTGCATTGGTCACCACCCATCTGCCTATCAAGGATGTTTCCAAGGCCATCACCAAGGAGGCCATTATCGAGAAGGCTAAGATATTCCACCAGAGCCTGAAACGCGACTTCCGCATTTCCAACCCACGCATTGCCGTTCTCTCACTGAATCCTCATGCCGGCGACAACGGATTGTTGGGTTCAGAAGAACAGGACGTCATCAAACCTGCTATCGAGGAATTGGAGAAAATGGGCATTCAGGCTTTCGGTCCCTACCCTGCCGACGGTTTCTTCGGCAACAACACGTATTACCATTTCGATGGCGTGCTGGCCATGTATCATGATCAGGGGCTGGCTCCTTTCAAGACCATCGCATTGGAAAGCGGCGTTAATTTCACGGCAGGTCTTCCCATCATCCGCACTTCACCTGACCATGGAACAGCCTACGACATTGCCGGACAAGGAAAAGCTGATGAAAATTCGTTCCGTCAGGCTGTCTATACAGCCATTGACGTCTATCGCAACAGACAGAATTACGACGAACCTCTAAAAAACCCGCTGCCCAAACTTTTCCATGAGAAACGTGATGACAGCGAGAAGGTACGCTTCGCCATTCCAAAGGCAAAAGACGCAATAGAAAGTTAAAAAACTGTCAAGTGTGCCATTATGTCAGATTTTCTTTGTACCTTTGCAGGCTAAATGAAGTATTCGGAGCTACAGACCATCAAACAGCGTTACAACATCGTAGGTAACTGCGAGGGATTGAACCATGCGCTGGATGTCGCCTTACAGGTGGCACCCACTGACTTGAGCGTGCTCATCGTGGGTGAAAGTGGTGTAGGCAAGGAGATTATTCCTCGTGTTATTCACGACAATTCTCCACGCCGTCGCGAGAAGTATTTCGCTATCAACTGTGGCTCTATTCCCGAAGGCACTATCGACTCTGAGCTCTTCGGCCATGTCAAAGGTTCGTTTACAGGGGCCATCAACGACTCATCCGGCTATTTCGGTGCAGCCAACAAGGGAACACTCTTCCTCGACGAGGTAGGTGAACTGCCACTGGCTACGCAAGCCAGGCTGTTGCGTGTTCTTGAAACTGGCGAGTACATCCCTGTCGGTGCCACTGAGGTACGCAAGACCGATGTACGCATCGTGGCTGCCACCAATGTCAATATCCGTCAGGCTATCAGTGAGGGACGCTTCCGTGAAGACCTCTATTACCGCCTGAACTCCATTCCCATTCAGATACCTCCTTTGCGCGAACGTGGCGAAGACATCGTATTGCTGTTCCGCCTGTTTGCCTTACAGATGGCAGAGAAATACAGAATGGACAAAGTGGTACTTACCGACGAGGCCAAACAAATACTCATGCGCTATAAGTGGCCAGGCAATGTGCGCCAATTGAAGAATATCACCGAGCAAATATCCATCCTCTCCACCGAGCGACTGATTACGCCCGACATTCTTTCACGCTTCATCCCGCAGGATCAGGAAACCACCCAATTGGCTACTATCCACTCTGAAGGCGACCATTCGTTTGAAAACGAGAGAGAAATCCTGTATAAGATTCTCTTTGAACTGCGCAGCAATGTGAATGACATGCGGCGCGAGATGAGCACACTAAAGAAACAAATTGAGGACGTGCAGGCCGTTCCCTCTACAGCAGTTCCTACCGTCCCCACCATACCGACTATTCCTACCATCCCAACTACAACACCTTTGGAAGATGCTGTAGCCGAGGAATATGTAGAGCCCGTTAAGGAACCCGAGAACCTCAATCTTGACGCATGGAGTCGCCAAGCCCTTGAAAAAGCACTCGACCGCAACGGGGGTAATCGTAAAAAAGCGGCACTGGAATTGGGAATCAGTGACCGTACACTATATAGAAGACTGAAACAATATGGACTGGACAAATAAACTTCGCACCATCACATACCTGGCAGCTATCATGCTGCTCACGGCCTGCTCCGTAAGCTATAAGTTCAACGGAGCCAGCATCGACTACTCCAAGACGAAGACCATCCAGATAGCCGACTTCCCCATCCGTTCCAGTTATGTATGGGGACCCATGGGCCCAATGTTCAACAATCAGTTGAAGGATGAATTTGCCAACCATACCCGCCTCGAACAGGTTCGACGTAATGGCGACCTGAAGATTGAAGGCGAGATTACCCAATATCAACAGCGCAACAAGTCGGTGTCGGCAGAGGGATATTCCGCCCAGACAGAACTCTCCATGACAGTCAATGTGCGCTTCACCAACAATACCAATCACAAAGAAGACTTCGAGCGCCAGTTTACGGCGACTTCGACATACGAGACTACACGCTCCCTCAATTCCGTACAAGAGGAGCTCGTCACACAAATGGTCAAAGACCTCTGCGAACAGATATTCAATGCCACAGTGGCTAATTGGTAAGACAAAATGGATTTAGTAGAATTGATAAATCATCCGGAACGAATGGATCGCGACACATTATATGAGTTGCGGTCTATGATGGCGCTGCATCCCTATTTCCAGACAGCACGCCTGCTTCTGCTCCAGAATCTTTATCTGCTACACGATCCGTCATTCGACGAAGAACTGCGCCGCTCTGCCATCTACATCACCGATAGGCGTTGTCTCTTCAAACTTGTTGAAGCTGCCCACTATCAATTCAAGAAACCGGCACCCGATGCACAACGCTCAAACGTCAACACCCAGCGTAACGAAAGTCGCACTATGTCGCTCATTGATTCCTTCCTCGACTCCATACCCGCTGAACAGGAAGAACCAGAGCGTCGTAAAAAGCGCCGCCCTACCCCCAAGGATGCCACTGTCGATTATGTAGCCTACCTGATGGAGAGCGAGAGCGACAACGACAATTCTGCTGAAGAAGCCCCATTGATGCAAGGCCAGGATCTCATCGACCATTTCCTGGAAGAGGAACAGGGACGCATTCTGCTCAACGAACTGCGAGACGAAGAACAGCCCACCGAAGCACCTGTCTTAGAAGAGGAGCCACAAGAAGAGGAATATTTCACCGAAACTTTGGCACGCATCTACATCAAACAAGGACGCTACGAGAAAGCACTCGACATCATTAAAAGGCTCAGTGACAACTACCCCGAGAAAAATGCCTACTTTGCCGACCAAATACGCTTCTTGGAGAAATTAATAATAAACAATAATAAAAAACAAAAGTAACATGTACACATTATTTGTAATTCTTATCGTAATTGCAGCCATACTGATGATCGGTATCGTGCTGATTCAAGAGTCAAAAGGTGGCGGTCTGTCTTCCAGTTTCGCCGGTTATAACCAAATTGGCGGTGTCCGCAAGACCACAGACTTCGTCGAGAAAGCCACATGGGGACTTGCACTTGCCATGGTTCTCTTCAGTGTTGTATGTGCTTGGGTAGCTCCTACAGCATCTACCGATGCCTCTGTCATGGAGAACTATCAGGCACCTGCCACCAATCCCAACACGCTGCCAGGCTTCGGAGCCAGCCAGCAAAAGGATGCTGCAGCACCTGCTACTCCTGCCAAGGATGCACCTGCTAAAGAGGCACCTGCTGATGCTCCCAAAGCACCTTCACAGCCTGCAAACTAAAGTTTTTCGCAAAAAATACGGGAATTATTTGGTTTTCTCAAATAATTCCCGTACCTTTGCACTCGCTTTACGAAAGAAAGCGCACGATGGTGCCCGTAGTTCAGTTGGTTAGAGCGTCAGATTGTGGTTCTGAATGTCGACGGTTCGAGTCCGTCCGGGCACCCTCCAAAGTAAATCCCTGCAAGTCAAGTACTTGCAGGGATTCTTCTTTTCTGTCACACCATATTTTGATGGAACATTGATGGAACATTTGACCTTTGACCTTAGACCTTTGACCATTTCATTTCTAATTTCTCATTCCTCATTTCTCATTCCTCACTTCTTCCCCCTTTCTCCCCTCCCTTTTTGGGGAGGGGCCGGGGGAGAGGCTTTTACATCATC
>JAEEGI010005729.1_pt1 | contig 28487 bp, 15 predicted proteins | sample 8958751 | NCBI WGS metagenome assembly JAEEGI01 (sample SAMN16246545, study PRJNA631951) | gut metagenome | biome: gut microbiome; feature: rumen; material: KS-attached | host: Bos | place: Iran: Karaj | collected 2018-10 | reverse complement strand
AACGTTTCCGACGCCATCCGAGGACCCAGCGGATGGCGTCGGAAACGTTGCTCTTGCCGCACCCGTTAGGGCCGACAATTGCAATCAGGCCAGGCTCGAAGATGAGCTTCGTCCTGTCGGCGAAGCTCTTGAAGCCGCACATTTCCAACGATTTTAGATACACGCGGGGTCCTTGGAAAAGGGAGGGCGCGAAAGAACCTGAGTCCTTTTGCGCCCCGGTAAAGGAAATGGTCGGACCGTCGGGATTCGAACCCGAGACCTTTTGCACCCCAAGCAAACGCGCTACCAGGCTGCGCTACGGTCCGAATTACGATAGAAAATGATACCACTTAGGGCCGTTTTGGTCAAGAGCGAAATCATCGAAATCATGGTTTGCGCGCAATCCCTGTTCCCTGTTCCCTATTCCCCCTCCGCCTTTGCGACGCGCCAGCGGCGGGCACCTTCGCGAAGGGCCTCCATGTTTCGCGTCAGGAGCGTCGTGCCGTTCGCGCCGGGGTAGTAGGTGCAGACAGGGAACATCAGCCAGGCGTCTTCAGGCATGGTGGTGCCGCACATGTGGTGGGGCGCGAACCCCGTGCGGCCGGTCTTTGAGGCCAGCTCGGCGAGCGCGAGGTAGGCGTGGGGCGTGGAGAGTCCGTCGTCGGCGTTGCCCTTGTCGATCGTGTCGTAGACGAGGCGGATCTTTCCAGCGGCCTGCCATTCCTTCTGGAAGGGGTCGGCGCTGCCGGGGTGCAGCGTGGTCTTGTACGGGCAGAGGATGTCGATTTTCCCGAAGAGCTCGCGGTAGACAGGGTAGTCGTCGGGTTGCGGATAGGCGCTGAAGTTGAGGAAGACCTGTCCCCCCGGATCAACGCCGTGGACGAGGTCGCAGCGCGTGTTCACCCACGGGATGCCCGTCGCGTCGGGTTCGTCGACCGTGCCGAAGAAGTAGTCGGAGGGCGAGAGGCCACGCGTTGCTTCACGTTTGATTGCATCGCGGACATTCTCTTCCGTCGCCTCATGCCGGTTGTAAGGCACGCCGCCCATGACCTTGATGCCGTATTTTTCCAGCTTGGCCTTCGTGACGGGGCGGTAGTGGATGATGTTGATGCCAAGGTCGTGGAACGCCTCCCAGCAGCTGTCGCGGTTCCATGGCGCGCTCCATGGGTAGATGTCGGGGGCGGGGATGTTTTCGATTGTCCCTTTGACGGCGACTTTCCAGGTCACTGACTGGCCGCCGAAGGAGAGGGCGACGGGATAGTCGCCGTCGGTGGCGCCGCGGCAGTCAATAGTGACCCAGAGGGCCGTGTTTTGGCGCGGAGGCGCGACAATTTCCTCGCGGCGCAAGAGGACCTTCGGCGTCCAGACCCCCATGCTCGGCAGAATGTAGGCGACGAGGCGGCATGAGGCCTTGATGCCGTTCGGGGCGGCGGCCTCTGGTTTGAGGACGATGGGCTTGTCGGTGTTGTTGCGCACCATGACGAGCTCGGTGCGCACCTCTCCGGCGCGGACGGACAAGTTGTGCTCGGCCTTGTTTATCTCGCCTTTGTCGACCTCGCGCCAGTCGAACTTGGGCCGCCAGTATGAGAAGAAGTCGCCTGTCCCATTGCCGACGGCTGGCGGCGTATGGCGCGAGAAGGCGGCCCAGGGGTCGGGGCTGCGCCAGAAGCCGATTTCGCCGTCGCCGACGGGGTCGGTGTCGACGAGGGGCTCGCCGCAGAAGCGGCCAAGCGCATCTGAACGGCGGACGGCCGCGATTTCGGCGGGCGTCCCTATGAAGTTGGTGTCGGGGTCGAAAAGCACGCGGCTGGCGAGGTAGCCGAGGGTGTAGTCGTGGAGCAAGGGGGCTTCCAGACGGCGGATGAAGTCGGCGCGCCAGGCTTTCCAGTTCGCGGTGTCGGCTGCGGCCGCGCGGTAGGCGAGCGTGTCGGCGCAGGGCGGGCGCGACCCGAATTCGTTTTCCATGACGGAGTCGTCTTGTGCCGGTTCGCGCATGGGGTCGGCGTCGAGGATTACGCCGGCCAGTGCGACGGTTGTCTTCCCGAAGACGCCCCAGCCCGCGTCGTAGACGCAGCGGTATCGTCCGGGGCGGAGGTGGATCAGGCGGTGTGACGGTTCCCAGTAGTGTCCGGTATCCGTCATGGGGAGGATGCCGGCGAACGGCGCGGGGTAGACAGTGTTGTTCGGCGGACGCACGATGGTGCCGCGGGCAAAGACCTGGTCGAGGACGGTCTCGGCATCGGGATCGTCGGCCGGGGTCATGATGAGGCGGATGTGCGGGTTGTAGCCCGGGTTCATGCGCCAGCGGACCCACATGCGGTAGTCGCCCTCTTCCTTGACTTCGAGAATGAAAGGGTCGGGCTGGCCGCGAACGGCGTAGCGGGCGAAGGGGAGGGGGGGGAGTTGGAGTTGAGAGTTGGAGTTCGAGTTGGAGTTGGAGTTCGAGTTGGAGTTCGAGTTGGAGTTCGAGTTGAAGTTCGAGTTGGTTGAGGACCAGGCGAGGAAGTCGCGCATGGCGTAGAGGTTCTGGCGGAGCATGGCCGTGTCGAGGCCCTCGGGTTCGTCGCCTGCGTCGGAGACGGGTGTGGGGGTGAAGACTGGCGGGGCGGCCCATTCCCCTTCGGGTTCCGCCACAAGGCAGTCGGCGGGGATGGCCTCGCGGACGGCGCGGACCTTGATGTCAACGGCGGCCATGTCGTCGTCATCGTCTGGCGAAGCCTTGAATTCCAGGGCCGCGTCGTCATCGATGTCAAGGGAGACGTCCCCCTTGTTGTAGGAGACGGCCCATTCCATGGCCGGGGTTTCGCCGCCGTATCCAGCGACGCCGTAGAAACGGAATGCGTAGCGCTTGCCCTTCGAGAGCTTGACCGGGGTCTTGTTGTAGGCGGAAGTCACCACGGTGCGCTTCCAGTGGTCGTCCTTTTTACGTCCAGGCGACAAACGCAGGTCGTCGAACCCGTTGTCGACGACGGTTGGGAGGCGCTTGAGGTTGGCGGGGTTGTCGTCCGCTGAGAGGAAGAGCCGCGTCTGCGCGCCGTTCTTCGGGAGGATGAATGTGTAGTCGCCGTCGACCTTGGGCTTGATCCAGCCGCGGATGACGCAGGCCGCCATGCGGTCGGTCGCGGCGTAGGCCGCGCGCTCGCCGCTTGAGCGCGCCCATGGCGCCACGAGAATAGGCGTGGGGCGCACGTACGAGGCGTCAGGCCGCACACGCGCCTCGAAGAGCGCCTGCACCTCGTTGAGGTCGAGCGAGTAGAGGTTGCGGTAGAGGTCGATGCGGACATCGGCCCGGACCGCCGCGGCGGAAAGCAACGCGGCTGCGGCGATGTCATAGACTGCTCGCATTCGAAGAAGTCGGTTAGGGGAGAATGCATTGTCAATCATGGAAGAGGTCTCCTGTCACAGTGTGTTTCACAACATGACGCCCGCGCATCAGCTCATTTTGGAAACGGTGCAAGCATTTTGCCATAAACAGCGGAGAGTGTCAACGCCTTTACACCCTTACAAACAGTGAGCCATGTAGAAAGGGAGGTAGGTGACGCCGCCTTCCTCGGAGACGTCCTCTTGGCAAAGGACATATTTAGTCCCAAGTCGCTTCGGGTATTTGCGCATGAGTAGGTCAAGAGACGCGTGCCTGCGGCAAGCGGCGCTCTTCACTTCTATCGGGCAGATCTTGATACCGTCGCGGATGAGGAAGTCAATCTCCATTTTCGGGTTCGTCTCGGAATGGAAGAGCAGGTCATATCCAGAGGCGACAAGCGCCTGCGCCACGTAGTTTTCAAGAAACATTCCCTCGTTAACGCCCAGCTTGTCGAAAAGGATTCCACGCAGAACACGGCCGTCAATCTCCCGTGAACCAGTCATTGCCTGGGTCACTAGCAGCCCCGTGTCCGCGGAGTAGCATTTGAACAGCGTGCTTTCAAGGCTCATCTCAAGTCCGATGTCGGGGTTCGTCGAATTATAGGCGATATTTGCTACCATTGCGTCCGATAGCCAGAGGAAGGCGTTTTCATAGCGCCGCATCCGGGCGTTGGGATCCAGGTCAGCAAGTCGAAACTTCTTTTCGCGGGTATTCAAGGCGCTTGGAACTTGTCGGAAAATAGCCCGCACCTTCGGCGCATAGCCCTTGGCATACTTCCCGATATCCTGTGAGTAGAGACGCAGAATTTCACGCTTCATTGCCTCTGACGCCTCCAGTCGATGGTCGCCGCCGCCAAGAAAGGCCTCGACCGACTGTGGCATGCCACCCACCACCATGTATTGCCGTGCAAGCGTTTTGGCCCTCGCATGCAGGTCGCGGCCGAGCGGTTTTCCCTCAGCGTGGCAGGAGCGGATGTAGCCGGCCAGTTTAGTGTTCCCCGTTGCCCAAAGGAACTCCTCGAAATCGAGCGGGTGGAGTTTTATGCCGTGTTCTTCGCTCGGAATCACAATGTTCCTGACGTTTTCCGAGATTCCAAGCAGGGAACCTGTTTCAATATAGTGGTATTGGCCGTATGCCACAAGCTGCTTGATTGCTTCACGGGCGGCCGGGTAGCGCTGTACTTCATCAAAAACAACGCAACTCCTTCCAGGAAGGAGCGACACCTCGGCGATGAACTGCAGCCGCTCAAGGAGGTCGGCCGTGCTGTCACATTCTTCGAAAGCCCGTTTGAAGGCGCGCGTCCGGCTTCCCTTTTCAGAGAAGTCAATAAATATGTTTGATTCGTATTCGCGTTCGACGAAGTGCCGCACGAGATGTGTTTTGCCGACGCGGCGCGCACCTTCAACGAGCAGAGCGGTCTTCCCGGCGAGCATCCTCTTCCATTCGAGAATTTCGTCATATGCCTTTCGCGTAAACTCCACTTTGGTTTCGTCCATTTCGGATTCCTCCATTTTAGGATTTAATGCTAACATAAAACATCCTAAATGTCAAGGATGTGTCACGAAACTATCCAACTTCAAAAATGGAATATGTCACGAAATAAACTATCTCACCTGTCCATAAATGTCACGGAAATGAGCATCTTGTTTTGTGGGCATGATGCCCGCCTACTGGTGCGCGAAGCGGTCTTCCATCTTGAATTCAAGCGGTTCGGAGGGCTTGGAGAGGTTTCCGTTCTTGTCGCGCCAGACGAGGAAGGCGTAGAAAGTCTGTCCGGGCAGGAATCCGGCGACATTGCACTGGTACTTCTTCTTCAGCGCCTTGCCAAGCTTCAACGCGCCGCGCCCGTCCTTGGACGGGGCCACCCAGAGATCCCATGTCACGGCCTCATCAGGCAGCTCGAAGGTGAAGTCGCCGTTTGTGCCGTTGAACCAGGTCTGAGGTTCCTGTACCGACAGAATCTTTCCCGCCGGGAGAGTCGCCGTCTTCGCAATGTCGGCGACAGGATTCGGCAGCTGGTTGACGCTTGTCGGCGGGATGCGCAGTTTGGAAAGGCGGATGGCATTGGCGCCCTTGTCCGCCTCGCGGGCGTATTCGGCGTGGAGCGCGCCAAGCAGAACGGGCGTTTCCTTTTCGATGCGGACGAAGTCGTTGCCGTACATGACGCCGTGGCGGCGCTCGACGAAAAGCTTCTCTATTGAGAGCGGCAGCATGACCGGGGCCCTGGGGTCGTCGGAGCCCCAGGTGCTGAAGCCCGACTCGCGGAAGAGGTCCCATGGCGCATTGGAAGGCAGTTCGACGCGGAGGCGGCGCCAGCCGTCGAAGTTGAAGTACGACTGGCATCTCATGTCGTCGACGTTCCAGTTGTCCTTCTGTCCGCAGGAGTAGTAACGGCGGCCCGAGGCGTCCTTGAGGACGAAGACGACGCGTCCCCAGTCGGAGGCGGCTTTGACGTCGAGCCTGATTGCGGAGGCCTTGCCGGGGATCATGACGGGTTTTTTCAGGTGCAGGCAGGTGTAGTAGGGCATGACCATGCGGTCAATCTCCTGCTTCGGCAGGCTTACCGAGAGGACGGGGCCGTGGACGGCGTCGTTGGTCGCGATGATATCCATCGCCGCGGCGAAGCGCTTGATGGAGAAGGACGCGGCGTTGACGTAGAGGTCGTCGTCGTCCGCGGCCTGTTCCTTGAAGCTCTCGGCGATGGGGCCGAGTGCGACGGAGATTGGCGCCAGTACGTCGTCGGAGTGGTCGGGCTGGGCCGATACGGTCGGCTCAAAATTGTCTGAGCCAAACACGAAGTACGGCATCTGGCCTACGGTTACAACGGCTTTGCCGTCGGGGTCGGCGGAGGCTTTGATCTCGTTGTCCATCGGGTCGATGACGGTCAAATCGCCGGGCTTGCACTGGAAGACGAACCCGCGTTTGCCGCGGACGGTCCAGATGGCGCGGAAGAGCTTGCCCGTCCTGTGGTTGCGGAAGTTGGCGCAGTACGCGGATGTGGAGCCGACACGCGAGTAGTTCTCCAGAGTCGCGTCGCGGGTCAGCCGCGTCCATGTCGCCATGGCGCAGTAGCCGACGTTGGGGTTCAAGGCGTGCGCGCCGGAGATGAGACCTCCGTTGCAGTGGAACTCGCCGATGCTGATCGGGTCCGTGCCCCAGGAGAGCTGGAAGTTGATGCCGTATCCGGCCAGGTGGATCGAGTCGCGGACGCGGAGAGCCGCGTCCTCCTCGGGCGTGGAGGCGCCCGGGATGACGGGGAAGATGTCCGGGCCTTCGCCGAGGATGAGGGTCGGCTTCTTGTTCGGGATGTACTTCTTCCACGCGTTGTGGAAGTACCAGAAGGAGTGGACCGCCGTCTGGTGCATCTGCTCCTCGGGGATGTGGTTGTAGTATTGGAAGTCGCACTTCACACCGTCGAAGAGGTCACGCATTTCCGGATCCTGGAGGAAGGGGATCAGGAAGGTCCAGCTGCCGTTGGGGACGAGTCGCTTGGTATTCGGATAGAGTTCATTCTGCACGTGGACGGCGATGCGGATGCGCTCCTTGTAGTCCTCGTAGCGCTTCTTCTCGGGGCCTTCTAGGCGCGCGTAGTCGAAGGCGTTGGTCTGTTCGCCGTAGTATTCGGGGAAGCAGGCGTTGCCGGTGCCGATGCCGCCTGGTTCGGAGAGGACGCGTGTGTACTTCCAGTTCTCGCTTCCGGGGGCGCCCATGCGACTTCCGCCCCATGCCTTGGTGAAGCGGACGACGTTCGTCTCGAAGCTGTCGCCTGGAATGATCGCGCTCGTCGCGCGCATGTTGCCCGGCACGGCGAACTGCGTGTACCCGTACTTTTCCCAGATGTCCGCGAGAGGACCGCCGAGGCTGATTTCCCTGCGCTTGCCCTCGGTCGTGTCGAAGCCGGCCTTGCCGAGGAAGGTTGCGCGCAGGGGGCTTTCGAACATCTGCCAGGTCCCGAAGCGGAGTCCCTGGTGTTCGAAGGGGCGCGGGGTGTGGTCGCGCGCCTTGAGGTAGGCCGCGCTGTGGTTGAACGTGCGGCCGGCCGCCTCAAGCGAGACCGCGTGCCAGCCGAAGCGTTCCGGGCGGAACGCGAATTTGACCTCCTTGCTCTCGCCGGGGGCGAGAGTGACGGACTTCTCCTGCCGAACCGTCTTCTGCCCGTCCCAGCTTGTCGCTGCGAAGACGAGCTTCTCGTCGCGCGGCGCGTCGGTGGTGTTCGCAAGTGTCGCGGCGTAGGAGATGTCCTGCCCCTCGGTGAAGACGTTGGCGTCTTCGTCAGGGTCGAAGGCGACCTTGACTTCCGGACGGTGCAGGGTGACGGCCAGAACGCGCACCGAGCTGGGGAGCCCCGCGCCGTGCATCGAGAAGTAGTAGGGGTCGGGATAGACTTTGAAGAGGGAGACCTCCTTTGTGAGTTCGAGGTTCAGGGCGCTTTCCGGGCCGAATTCGGTTCGCAAGTCGCCGGACAGCGGCAGCGTGACGACGTAGACCGATCCGTTTGTGGAGACGGGGACGTTGCCGGAGGCGAAGTTCATCGGACGGCCGGAGCCGGAGAAGCCGCCGCGGAGGCGGTAGAACTGCGCGGTGAAGCGCGGAACGGCGTCGCGCCGGTTGTCGGAGGCGCAGAGGACGTGGAGCGCGTCGTATTCGCCCCCGGGAACGCGGAAGGAGAAGCGAAGCGGCAGCTTGGCAAGAGGGGTTTGCCAGCGGGTGTAGCAGGCGTTGGGGCGGAAACCGAGACGCCGCGCGTGCGCGAAACGGCTCTGGTAGAGGTCTACGGCGTCATTGCCCGCGCGGGAGCGCGAGAGGAGGAAGGGAACGCCGTCAACGGTGATTTGCCCGCCTGCCGGCGCGCGGCGCTTGCCAAAGCCACCGGCGTTCGCACGCTCTGAGATATCGACCATCTCCCAGCGGTCGTCGACCGGGTGGACCGCGATTTCCCCGCCCTTCATGAGCATTGCGGGGAAGGAGATGCCGGGGCGGTCGCCCTCCTCGCGCGGCAAGGCCTGAATGAAGGCGCCGTTGGCAAAGAAGCGGTAGGCGTCGGCGTCGACACGGATTCCAATGCGGGCCGTTTCGCGGCGCCAGTCGCGTTTATCACGTTCGGCGGCGGCCTCCATGGCGCGCGCCTCGTCGTCCATCGAGGCGAAGGTCGCCTCTGGTAGGACGGCGTTAAGTCGGTAGTCCACCGGGTTCTGCTGTCCTGATGTGTGCCAGGCCACGAAGGAGAGATTGCCAGGTCCCTTCTCGCGGGGGAGGGAGATGTCGACCCGGCGCTCGGTGGCGTTGGTCTTGACGCTGCCGTCGCGATTGCGGTTGACGTATTGGAAGCGGCTTCCGGTGCGGAAGGAGAGACTCTCCGAGCGGTTGGTCGGGTAACGCATTTCGAACTCGTAGAGGTTCCCCGGGGCGAAACCGCCGTCTGGCGCGATTCGCAGCGGCGTCGTTGTTGGCGCGGCAAAGGCTGTGACGGCGAGTAGCGCCGCTGCGAAGAATGCAGAATGCAGAATGCAGGATGCAGAATGCCAAAAGCTGAAAGCTAAAAGCTGAAAGCGAAATGTCGGCTGTCGGCTGTCAAATGTCGAATGATGCTGCATGGGACTTACTCCTTGTTGAGGGTCGGTGACTTGCGGTAAAGCTGTTTAGCCAATAAAGTGCTACTGCACCATCAGCCGTGTGCCGCAGTCGCGCTTGAAGCGGAAGACGATGTCGTTGTCGGCGTTGGCGACGAGCTTGCCGTTGGCCGGCGTGAAGACGCCGACGGCGTTGAGCGCGTCGAGATTGCATTGCTTCCAGTTTTTGCCCTTCTTGATGAGCGGGATTTCGTAGATGCCGGTGGGTTTGCCGTGGGCGAAGTCCGAGGCATTGACTTCGAAGACCGTTGTCGGGGCGAGGATGCTGCTGCCCGTATTCCGTGGGGAGATCGGGGCTGTGCCGCCATAGCCCGTCGGCCCCGGTCGGAAGATTAGGCGAGGCGGCGCGTTGCCTTCCCTGACGCCGGTGACATGGAGCTGGCCGTAGGCGGAGTTCGATCCAGACGAAGAGATTGAAAATCTGGCCGCGTCCCCGAGAATGGCTATTTCTACGTTGCCCGTGACAATCGTCGGTCTCTGTCCCTCAACGATAGTGAAGGATGCATTGTCCAAGACGATGCGCCCCGGATGGCCGAACGCACCGCCAATCGTGGTCGAGCCTTTGTCGGTATCCTGTTTGACGGTGCGGACGCTGCTCCCGGGGCCGATTTTGAAAAGCATGTTCGTGGCCCCCATCGGTATGCCGTTCCAGTGCCAGAACTCGGCGACGGCGTTCTTGCCGACGACGAACGAGCAGTCGACGCTCCCCGCCTTGAAGAGGGGGTTCATGGGATACCCATGCATCTTGAGCGAACTGCTGACCTTGTTGGATATCACAAGATTATCGGCAATTGCGAAAACATTGTTGGAGCCGTAGATTCCAAGTGCGCCGAGGTAGAAGGACGCCGATGAACCAGTGATGGTGACGATGTTGTCGCGGCCGGAAATCGTGTTCTCAATGGACTGGCTGATACTTGTCTCATCGTTTGTGACGGCGCTGTCCTCGAAGACAAGCCGGTTGTTGAGGCCGGAGACGGTGAAGACCTTTTGCTTGAATTTCGGAAGGCCGGCGACGGCTGACTTGAATGTGACGGCGTTGTTTGTTCCCTGGATGGTAAAGCAGGGCGCATCCGTCCCTGAAGTCACGGCGGTGGAAATAACGGCGTTTGTGACGCCAAGCCAGTTGTCATGGCCCGTGATGATGTTTGGAATCCCCAAATTCGAGCCCGATTCCACGGCATAGCGGTTGCCTCTGCCGCCTATTGTGAAGCGGCGCGCGGAGTGGCCGGCCACGAACAAAGAGCCGTTGACGGCGCGGAAGGAAACATTGGACGCGGTGGAGCCGGGCGCGCAAGGGGATGGGTTGCCGTTGCCATCCACATATACGCTTGTGTTGTCGAGAACGATTCTGGTATGCGAGGGAACGCTGTGGAGGGCGTTGGTCAACGCCCCGTCCTTGACGGAAACGAAAAGGTTTGTCGAGTAGTAGGAGCCGGCGCCTCCCCGCAAGGCAACATGATCCAGAGTCAGGCTGACAGGCGAGGCCTTGTTGCCGTTGACGCCGAAGTACGTCGTTGAGCCCGATACGAGGCTGCCATTGCGAAAGATCAGCGGAGTTGAAGCGGCAAAATTGAGCTGTGCTGCGGAGTTTGTGGAACGCAGAAAAGTGCCGCCCAGGTCGAAGACGGTCGGGGCGGCGTCGGCAGCACCGCCCGAAAAGGTGATGAGGTTGGCTGTGAGTGGCGCAGTGAGAGTGAAGGCGGCCGCCGAACCGTCATTGGGCAGCGGAATCGTAAGCGTCGACCAGCGGGCGGATATCGGTGTGTTAGGAAGCACTGGGTCCCAGTTCTCCGGCGTGTTGAGGACGCCATCGCCGGCGTTGCCGGTCCAGGTGTAGGCGAGGGCGTTCGCCGCTAGGGCGGCGAAGACTGAAATGCAGAATGCACAATGCACAATGCAGAATGCAGAATGCAGAATGCAGAATGATGAATGTGGTGCGCGGCGAGAGGATGCGGCTGTGGTGTCAGGCATGGAAGTCTCCGTGTTTGGATTGATTGTTGCCACCATTCTGACATAATTGGCAATTTATGTCAATGCTTTTTTGTGCGCGTTGCGTCATAATTATCGTCACCGAAATCAAGTCGGCCAAGAATTAGGTTGCGTCATAAATGGCGTCACCGAAATAATGGAAGGCATGACAATGACAAAAGAAGAGAAGAAGGCGGGCCGTCCCTGCTCAAGACTTCTCGCCCCTGTGCTTGGCCATTGACGCAACGGGATTTGGCTTTTTCCCTTGCACTATTGTTTGACAATTGCTTAGAATTATTAAGAACAAACCCATTAACCACCACAACAGGGAACTTTTCCATGAAAAAACTACTGGTCATCTCCCTCGTTATCGCCGCCATGTCGGCAAGCGCAATCATGCGGCCAGGCCTCAAGGGCGGATTCGTTAACGAGTCCAGCGGCCAATGGCTTACAGTCACGCCAGAGAAAACGCAGGCCTATTCCGGTCCGCATGCGGCGACGAACCGCGTCACCGGCATTTCGACCGTTGTCGCATGTCCGCCAATCTGGGGTTGTTACCGCACATGGGTGTATACGGGGCAGATGTTCCTCGAAAAAGGCACCCATTGGTTCTGCAAGTACAATTACGGGAGCTGCTATTTGGCAATCAACGGCACACAGTACATTTCAAACACATCTGGCAACTCATTTATCATCTCAAACTCCTACACGGTGAACGAGGACGAGGGCAAGTGGGTTGACATAGAAATCCGTCTTTATATCTCGACCGGCAATGCCGGGCCGTATAGCACCACCGCCACCGGGACCGATGCGAACGGCATCCTCTGCGGTTTCGGCCACGCCATCGCCACGAAGAAACCCGGTACGAGCATGGCCAACTTCACATATCCGTGTGATCCCGGCGACGGTTCGGTCTTCAGGCATGACGACGGCCGCGGCCACAGCGACAGCCTTGAGATCGACTGTGAGCCCGTGCGTTTCCGCGTCCAGATCAACCCCGGATACTCGCTCACAGATTACGATGCGACCCAAAGTGGCCTTAATATTGGCGATGAAGTCGCGGTTTCGGCTCCCGCTAGCGTCGCCTTTGGCGACCACCTCGTCGCGACCTGCACCGGATGGAAGCTTTCGTATTGGTCGGACGCCGTTAACGACTATGTCTTCGACGCCTCGGCCCCTAACGCGCAAGGTAGCGGAACGTCGTTCACGTACGTCCACCAGGGCGTTGCGGCGCGTCTCGCCTGGCAGTGGACCTTCACGCACAACGTCGCGGACGCAACAGCCACCCTGTACGTGAGGGATGGTGGTGCCGGCGCACGAGACGGTTCTTCGTGGGCAAATGCTTTTCCATCGCTTGAGGATGCCGTGGCTGCGGCCTCGACGACTTCAACGAACGTCATCATCGTCGGTCCGGGGCTCTATGCCTGCTCAGCGGACTCGAACATCTCCAAGCCGGTATATGTCCTTGGAATTGACAAGAGGGATGGCACACAGGCAACGCTCGACGGCTTAGACAAATACAGGACCATTTACCTGAATCATGCATCCGCCGTCGTTGACAATTTACGCCTGCATAGGGGCCACGCAAGCGGCTCAAGCAACCCGAGCCACTACGGTGGAGGGGTCCGCATTTCCTCTGCAGGCGGACTTGTAAAAAACTGTTTTTTGAATAAATGCTGGTCGGAATCGGAAAAACAAGGCGGTTCTGTAGGCATCGAAGGGGGGACATTATCGCGCTGCACGGTGACCGGAGGCTACACGCTCAACGGGAATGGCAACGGTTCCGGCGCCTATGTGAACGGGGCCAATGCCGTTGTCGAAAACTGCCTGTTCTACGGGAACAGCCAGAAGGGGCGCCAAGGCGCGACGACGAAGATCGGCGCGGTCTATCTTGCGAAGGGCATCGTCCGCAACTGCACGATCGTCAAGAACTACATGGGCAAGGCCGGGGGCATCTATGTGGCCCAAGGGGGCGTATTCGTCGACTCCATAGTGTACGGCAACGAAACAGGCGACGACACCTCCGTGGGCGCCCCGAATTGGAGGATGGCGGACGGAGCGTTCGTAACCAACATCTGCACTCCGGTCGCAATGGGCGTGGTAACGCCTTCGACTCGGAATCTGACTTTGTACCCGGGCTTCGCCGACTTCCAGAACGGAGACTACACGCTTGCCCTCGGCTCCCCGTGCATTGACGCCGCGAGCGGTCCGGCCTCGTCGGCCTACGACCTCGCCGGCAACCCGCGCGTCCAGGGCGCGGGAATGGACATAGGGGCTTACGAGAGCGACCCGTCAACCCCGGCGGCTGGTTTTTCCTACACGGTTGACGGGTCATGCGACAGCGCCACGCTGTCGTTGACGGCGGTAACAAGCGGAATCGACCTCTCGGGGGCGTCATTCTACTGGTCGTATGACGGCCGGGTGCCGACGCCATCCGACTACGACGGGACAGGCGCTTCCGTTACCACGCAGATTGGCCCGGGAATACACTCCGTCTGCCTGGCGGTTTATTCCGGAAACGACGCCTATGTTTCGCTTCAGAGAGACATAGTCAAGATTTATGGCAGCCATTTCCGCGTACGCGCCGGGAATGAAAATGCGAAGCAACCTTATTCAAACTGGGAGAATGCCGCCCCCGATTTGAAGACCGTTCTGGCACTGTCCAGGGACGGTACCGAAATACTTGTCACCAACGGCACATACACCGTGGCCGAGCAAATGCAGCTGTTCGACGCCGTGGCGATCCGCTCCGTCGAAGGTCCGGAAAAGACAGTCTTCACGCGCGGCGGCAACACCGACTTCCGCCTGTTTTGGATTAATTCCCCGGGAGTCCTGCTATCCGGAATTACCATTTCAAACGGGAAGGCCAATGCCGGCGCCGGCGCCTACATGTTGTCGGGTACGATATCCAACTGCATCGTCAAGAGTTGCGTGTCGACCGGCAACTCGTCGGGAGGCGGACTCTATCTAACAGGAGGTTTGGTCATCGACTCCCGAATCATCGGTAACAACACGATCGACAACGGCAACAACCACGGAGCCGGAATCTACGCCACTGGAACCAGCGCCATCATCGACCGCTGCGTCATCACGAACAACTACAACATCCGCGAGACCAACCCGATGGGAGGGGGTGTCGCCCTTTACGGCGGGGCAATTTGCCGCAATTCGCTCATCGCCAACAACAGGGCGCCAAAGGCCGGCGGGGTGATTGTCAACAACGGGCGCCTCGAGAACTGCACCGTGGTCTCCAACTACACAAACAAGGCTCTGGGCACATCCGGGGGGATCCATTGCAACAGCGCAAACGCCAACGTTGTCAACTGCGTCATCTATGACAACTATTCGACGGTGGAAACTCTTTTGGACGCCTTGCAGAACACGAGTGGCACCGCATCGTGCTTCATGACCAACGCAGTGCCCGTGGCCTTCGGTGTCGGTGACATTACAAAGGATCCTCTCTTCATCGACAGGTTTGCGGGCGACTACCATTTCAAGACGGCGTCGCCCTGTATCAATGCTGGCGACATTAGCGCCTATACCGGCGCCTTGGACGACCTCGACGTCGATCACAACCGGCGCTTCTTTGGCCGCCGCCCGGACCTTGGCTGCTACGAATGCCAAAAGTCCCCGGCAACGGCCATCTATTTGAAATAGAGGCCCGTTCCCCGCCGTTACTGTGTTCCAGGCTTTGAACCACGGCCGAATCTTATCCGTTAAAACTGAATAAGCATAGACGTATCCCGCATGCGCGGGAACATGGAGATTTGAAATGAAAGCTGTCAATGTCGCAGGACTGGCCAAAACTTATGGGGCGGGCGAGAACGCCGTTCCCGTCATCAAGGGGCTCGACTTCTCAATGGTGAAGGGGGCCTACGAGGCCGTTATGGGGCCTTCTGGCTCGGGCAAGAGCACATTCCTCCACCTCCTCGCCGGACTCCTGAAAGCCGACGCAGGGACAATCGAAATCGGCGGGCGCACTTTGACCGGCCTCGGCGACGACGACCTCACACTCTTCCGCCGCCGCCACATCGGTCTGATCTTCCAGGACTTCAACCTGATCCCGACGCTCACGGCCGAGGAGAACGTGGCACTGCCGCTTCTGCTCGACGGGACCGAAGCGGAGAACAAGGCGCATGTTGACGAGCTCCTGGACGCCCTTGGCCTGTCCGGCCGCCGCCATCATCTGCCCGCCAAGCTTTCCGGCGGTGAGCGGCAGCGCGTCGCAATCGCCCGTGCCCTTGCCGGAAATCCCGACGTCGTCCTCGCCGACGAACCGTCCGGCAACCTCGATTCGCCCGCCGCGCGCGCCCTTTGCGACTTGCTCCGCCAGCTCAACCGCAAGCTGGGATGCACAATCCTCGTCGTCAGCCACGACCCCATCGTGGCCGCCTCCGCCGACCGCGTCCACCTCCTGCGCGACGGCACTTTCGCCGGCGATTTCGAAACCGACGGCAACGTCGAGCGGGTCATGGAGCGCTATCTCGCCACCATGGCGAGATAACGGTTTGACAGTTTGACGGTTTGACGGTTTGACAGTTTGACGGTTTGACGGTTTATTCGTTTGTTCGTCGGCCAATAAGCTAAAAGCCCTAAGCCAAAAGCCAACAACTAACCACTAGAACTAGCCACTAGCAACTAGAACTTTATGACTACACTCTTGTTATTCCGTTCCGTCCGCCATGAATGGCCGAGGTTGCTTTCAGCAGTCTTGGGCGTCGCGGCGGCCACCGGTCTTCTGGCGTGGCATCTTGGCCTCGCCTGCACCGCAATTCATTCCGGCCATGACGCAGCCGAACGCGCCGCCGCGCCTTTCTCGGCATGGATTGGCCCTGCTGCCCCTGGGCCACGTCCTGATTCCCCAAAGGCCGACGCGAAACCAAGTCCGAAGGGCCGTGCCCGCGCCACCGCCGAGGCGACAGGCGGGCGCCGCATGATGGGCCGCGGAGGGGGGCGGCCCATCCCGCCACGGCTTGTCCAGGCATTGGAGGCTTCGTCTGCTGTCGAAAAAATCGTTCCGCTCGCAACAATCGGCATCACGATGGACGTGCGTCCCGGCGGTCGCGTCCTTCAGGGACCTCCATTTAGCGGACGCGTCGCCGAACTGCCGCGGAACGGCATTCCGTTCAACGTCGGCGAAATCGAAGGCCGCTTGCCCGACCCCGACTCCGAAATGCCCGAGGTCGTGGCCTCGGAGTCGCTCTTCGGCGCGCGCGTGCCCAAGCCGGAAGTCGGAAGCGAACTCCCCTTTGTCCTTGCCAAGGGGACGGCTAACGTGAAGATTGTAGGCTTCTTCAAGATGAGCGGCCTCGTCCCGGCCTTCCCCACGCTCTACGTCAACAAGGCGGCCATGGACGCCGTGGCGAAGCTTTCACCCGATTTCCGTCCCTTGCCGAATCTTCTTCTCGTGGTGACAAGGAAAGGCGCCAATCCGGCGGACCTCGGACTCGTGATCGACGAAGTGCCCGAAGCCGACGCCTGCCAGCTCTACACGGTCGACGCGGTGGCCTCTCGCTTCCGGAGCGACACCGTTTCGCATCTGGTGAGCCAGCTTCCGATGTCGCTCACGCTTGCGGTCATAACCGCATCCTGCCTGATGGCCACCGTCCTGCTCATTGGAGTAGCTCTCCAGCGGCGGAGAATCGCGGAACTGCGCTGCGCTGGAATGACGCGGGGCGGCGTAGCCCGACTTCTCCTCGCCGAGACGGCGCTCATGGTTGTTCCGGGATGGCTTCTGGGACTTGGCTGCGCGGCGATATGCCTCCAGATTTTCCTCTGGACGGAGAGCGGGGGAGGGGAGTTGCCGTCCGTCATCCACCTCGGGTGGCAGACTCCCGTCTTCAGCGCCGTTCTCGCGTTCATTGTTGGCGTGTTGGCCGTAATCGTCCCAGCCTTGCGGGCCATGCGCGTCAAGCCGCTCGAAGTCATCGGAAACGACATCTCGGAGTCGCGCCCCGTCTCGCCGCTCAAGGCGGCCCTGGCGGTGTGCCTGCTTCTTCCCCTTCCGCTCGTGGCGATGGAGCCTGCGCTTCCCGAGGCGCTCAAGAGCACCCTGATGCTTTGCGTCTGCCTGCCCTGCTTCATCGCGTCGCTGATTCTCGGCATGCACCCGCTCATGCGTCTCGTCGAACTCGTCTTCCTGCGACCGGTAGGCTGGATGCTTCATCTCGACCCCAAACTCCTGCAGCGACGCCTCAGCCGCGATCCCGCCCGCGCGGCCGGAACGGTTCTGACCCTGGCGCTCGGCCTCGGCGGTTTTGTGGCGATACACATCTGGGGTGGCACGCTCATGTCGAGTTTCGTGCCGAGTCCGGAATGGCCCGATGTCATCGTCTCCGCGCTTCCAAGCGGACTGACAGCGGAGCAAGTCGCGGCCGTCCGGACTTGCGAAGGCGTCGCGGACGGCCGCGTCATCGACATCGAATGCACGCAGTTCCCCATGGAGCTGGCGGACGGAACCAGGTCCGAAGGCGTGCTTCTGCTCTTTGGCGCGGATCCGCTGGAGGCCTTTGGTGAAAAGGCCCTCGCGCCATTCCGCTTCATCGAAGGCGACCGCGTCGAGGCCGCGCGCGCCATGGCTTCGGGCGACTGCTGCATCATCACGAAGATGCTCTCGAACATAACGGGGCTGCACAAGGGCGACTCCTTCCAGGTTGCAGGGCGCACCCTCCGGGTCGCCGGCGTCACCGACCTCAACTGGCACATGGTCACCTCCCGCGCCAATGTGCGCACCCGCTTCGGGGGAAGGCGGCCATCGTCGGATCGTCAAATCGTCGGATCGTCGGATCGTCAAATCGTCGAAACGGACAAACGAAGAAACGGACAAACGGATAAACGGACAAACGACCAAACGAATAAACGAATAAACGATGCACCGATGCAACGGACGATGGGCGTCGCCTTCGTGTCCGAGCGCTTTGTCCGCGACCTCACGGACAATGACGACCGCACCTTCTTCCTCTGGCTGAACCTCTCGCCGGAGCTTCGCGCGATGAACGGGCTCAAGGCCTCCGTGCTGCTTGACTCGCAGATCCGCGCGGCGGTCAAGCCAGACGGTTCAAGCGCCATCCGCGTCCATCATCGCGACGAAATCAGCGACGGGACGCTTGCGCACGGGAGCGATATCCTGGGGGCGATGGCGCGCATACCGTTCTGGTCACTCGCAGTCACTTCGACAGGCATTGTCGTCCTGCTCATCGCGTCGGTGCGCGGATCGAAGCGAGAGTTCGAGGTCATGCGCGCCATCGGGATGACGCGCTCGCAGCTCGGACGCCTCATCTTCGGCGAGGCACTGCTCGTAACGCTTGCGGCGCTTGTCCTCAGCCTTGTCACGGGCATTCTCGTGGGTTGGTCCTTCACAGGGCTTTCGCGCTGGCTGATGTCGGCGGGTCTGGATGTCAAGCTCATCGTCCCCTGGGCGACAATCGGCAAGGGCGTTCTCTTCGCCCTCGGCCTCTGCGTCGTCATGGCGGCCCTGCCGCTCTCCCGCCTCGTCCGCCTCGCAGACGAGTGATTTGTCCGCGCCGGCCCCCGGAGTACTGCCAATGTCCAATAACCAATCTCAATGAAGTGCGACTGAACATTGGATACTGGCTGTTGGTTACTGGTTACTTTCACATTTACACACGCCCCATAGTCCGGTTGGAACGCGCGAAGCGCATGCCGCAGCGGTAGCGGAGGCACTTTGGCAACCGTCGGAGTTCCTCCCCAATGCGCGGTATATCAACTCCGATGGCTGTCAAAAAGGCTACGCTACCGCTTCGCCCATGCTTCGCGCCACGCAACCGCTTTAAAGAGAATAAAAGTGCTTGAAAAGTTCTGGAAGAACTGGGACAATGGTTACGATGAATGCCGGTAGATGGAGGAAAACACTAATTTCAGCTGGAGGCGCTAATGAGCAATCAAAGAACTTTTTTACTTGTCGCATTTTTCGCGGCAAGCATTGTGCTTGGAGTTCCGCCAAACTTGTCAGACACTTTCCCTACGAACAGTTTCTGCGTGTGGACCGACTCCCTATGGATGCGTGTCGCGCAATCACGGATGATTGTCGTGGCAACGGCGAAGCGGATGCAGGGCGATGAAGCGCCACGCTATCAGCTGAATGTGAAGGAAGTGCTGAAGGGGGAAGCGAACGTAAAGGAACTCATCCTTCAGCTATGCGACTACTATAATGATGAAGTAAATGCCCAGGTGCTTGATGGCGCAGGTGGCAATCCTGTGATTCTCCATCTCTCATTTACGTCGGACACGGGACAAATTGGCAATTCTTCCATTTGCTATTCCATTCCTTCAATTAGAGGAGCGGCAGAACCTTTCACTTTGGAAAAGGCGGCCGCCATCCGGGCGGAAGTCACCCGTCAAAGGCGACAACTGGACGAGTTCAGTTCGCTCGTAAAGACCGAACGGCTCCCTCATTGGGCAGAGGTGACCAACCTCACGGCACAACTCACGCTTAGTCCAACAGCCCAGCAGGAGGCTGTCACTAAAATCCGAGGCAATATCTCCCGTCTCTTCCCTGCTCTTATTGCCGCCATGGACGACAATGCCAACCTTTCCGAGGAATTACTCGTTCTCCCCAACTATTCTCCCACTTGGTTCGAGCGATTTCGTCGCTATGGCCCGAAGAAAGTCGTTGATCTCGTGGCGGCGCTTCTGGCCGAAGCGACTTCCGTACCTTTTGGAGACTTGTTCAACGGGGCGTCCGACGAAACGCGAAGACATGTTGTGAACGGATGGCATGTCCTTCTTCTCCACTGGCTGGACGCATCTGACGGGGGCTATGATCTGCAACCACTTGCCATTCTCCGCGCATTTCCAGTTCGGGATGCGATAGAAGATAAAAGTGCGGATCAAGCCCAATGAGATGCATTATGGGCGGCCAGACCCGGCGGTTGGAACGCGCGGAGCGCAAGCCGCAGCGGTAGCGGAGGCACTTTGGCAATCGTCGGAGTTCCTCCTCGGATGCGCGGTTTATCAACTCCGATGGCTGTCAAAAAGGCTACGCTACCGCTTCGCCAATGCTTCGCACCACACAGCCACTTAATTGAGAACTTAGTCGCGGGGCGGATTGTCATTATGGAATTATGGAAATATGAAAATGGCATTATGGAATTATGGGAACGCGGAGAACGCGGAAATCACGCCGAAGGCGCGGAGAAAACAGTATAATTCCGTTGCTATAAATTTGACAACAATGCTACAGTCATGGTAGACTTTCTGCAAAGTTGATTCGATATGGAACTACGGACCAGTTTATTAACATTGCTGTTGGCACCAGCCATTTTGCCGATTATCTTCGGCTCGGCTCTTATTGCGGCCCCTGTCTCCGCAAACCGGGTCGAACTTGACGAGATCGTCGTCACGACACGCAAGCTGTTCGGCGGGCGGCAGTGGATGTTCCAGGGTGAAGACGAATTATGGGTTGCGACAAACAAGGCGGTGGCGTCGGGCTTGCCATTGGATGTCGCCGTCAATGCCTCCGACGAATTCGCGACCTTGCTGATTTTTGACATCTCATTGCCCAATGACATTCAAGATACGGCTTCCGCGAATGGGGAAAAATATGACACTCCTTCTTATGATGCAATTCCCCGCCATGTAAAAGGATACATGGAGGCTGTGGATGATTATTTCTTTGACCGGGGGAGTGTTTCGCGCAGAAAGCAACCATTGCTTTTGTTCCGTTTTGATGAATGCTCTTTCGGCAGCATGGGGCCGATTCGTGATGAATTCGATCTTGAGGATCTCATGTTTGCTGCCGAGTTTTTTGATTCGCAACCCGACTACTACACTTCCTACCCGGAGAGGATTGCAGCCTGGGTGGATCCCGGCCCAAATTATCCAAAGTTCATATGGACGCCTTGGAGCGAAACAAATATCTGGGCAACGCCGCCATACGCGCGCGACTGCAAGTCGAAGGAAGAGGTTCAAAACGCGGCCCTCTATCCTTACACAAACGCCCTGAGCCGCGTCAAGGCCAGACTCGGCGGTGTTACTTGGATGGAGTCCAATGGGAAGGGCGACAATTCATTGAAGCTAAGAAGAACAAAGCCCGCGCTAGGCGCAGAAATTCGCTGTGACATCCAGGCGACGGATCCGCCGACATATGTATTTTTCTCCATTAAAATTTCTCCAGTTGGCGTCTTTACCAATGATTTGTGTTGGGAAAAAAGCCATTGGGCCGCAATGAACACGGTTGAATGGGCCATTGGTTGCTACTATAACGCTCTGTGGGGAAGGCGCGACTGCTATCAACCACATGTGAAAAAAGTCATTGACAGGAAGTCGGAAGAGGAAGTGGAATGGAATCCAAACAACAGGGGGCGGCCCCGGTCTCCCCTTGCACCCGAGACAAGCCGAGTCGCCTCCAATATATGGGAGGCGCAAATCCTGAAATGCACACCAGACGCCCTTTTCCAAAAACCTCACTGGTGTACGAACGCATTCGACTTCGCCAATCCGAACGCAAGCCGGTTCAGCACCACGAAAGTAACGGCGGTGACGCTGGCGGCATATTCCAACGCCATAGAACGGGTTAGGGCCAGATTTCTCGGAACGAACATGGTCGTCTGTTCTTCGTCTGGCACCAAGACGCCTGTCGTCATAACCGACATCCGCGCGGACATAGTACCGCCAGTCCTTGATCTTCGGCTTGATTCCATGCCAAGTGGCGAAGAAGCGATGGGCGTTGAAGCGCTGAAGGCTTTTTCAAAGGAGCTCAAGAACTTTTTCACGACTTTGCCGAAACTAGGGAAGCGACCTGAATCGTTTTTCCCTTGCTTCCTGATTGACGGACGGCAAATCTTTGTCGAACACCTTGATCTTTCGGAAAAGCAATTGACGGGTGGGCTGTTCCAGGCGGGAATGTACTGGTCGGAAGGCTATTTCAACGTGCCAGACGATTCTCCGGCCGCAGATTCGGAACGCAACGACGATGATTAGCGAAACCAAATCAACAGTCTACGCCGCCAACAGCCTCAACCAGTACGGGACGGTCACGTCGGGCGGCGTCACGGACAACTACACCTACAATCGCTGGGGCGCCCTCACGGACACGCGGCCCTTCAGCTACGGCTATTACGACAATCTTCTCTACAGCGTGTACACGAACCGTACCCAGGGCCAGAGCCGCGTCTGCGGCTACGAGTACGACGCCTTGAAGCGTCTGCGATTCAAGGATGCTTCACTGCGAAACGCCCCAAGGCGCTACCACAGCTTCACATACAGCGGCTGGAGCCTCATGCAGGAACAGTGGCGCGAGGGCCACTCCGGCCCCTACAACCTCGTCCACTACGTCTGGGGACGGGACCTCTCCGGCACAATCGACGGCGCGGGCGGCGTCGGCGGCCTCCTCGCGACCGAGGTCGGCGGCGTGTGGTACTTCCCGCTCTACGACAACAACGGCAACGTCACGGAATACGTTTCCGAGACCGGCGAGGTCGTCGCGTCGTACACTTACGACGCCTTCGGGCGGACGCTGTCCGCCACAGGTTCCATGGTGGGGAGTCTCAAATGAAGCTTGCACGTGCCTCATACATTATTGTCGGTGCCATTGCTTCCGCATTTGTTCTTCTCCAGCTTGGTTCGTGGCTCTTCTTTACAAGCATGGAGATTGTCTGGACACTCGAAACCGCAGACGGAACTGAACGGCTTTGCACTGATTCATATGACGGTTTTGAAAACAATGCGGAGCTTCAAAGTCGAATCAAATCTTGTGCGACAGGCGTTCTACGGGGATATACTTTTATTTCGCATCGCCTAATATTCGAGGCGCACATGCGCAATGGTGTTTTCGATGGGCCTCGCCGGGAATGGTTTAATAACGGAGTTTTGCTAAGTTACTCCTATTATACGAATGGAGTACCGTATGGATGGGCGACCAACTATTATCCATCTGGAAATCCAAACTACACATCATTCCACGCCAGTGGCATAGAGATCCAATCAATTACCTGGTATGACAATGGCGGACCGATGAGCGAATATGAACACACTTCTGAACGGAAAGCGCACCACGCACGCCACTGGACAGACAGGGGCGAGCTGTTTGCGGATTCATGGATTGACGCTTCAATGCGCGCCACTTCCGGCATTGCCTGTGTAAGCTGGAATCCTACAAGTAAGAACCCGCCTGTTCTGCTGGATGCAGTTGGGCGAACCAACATTTCACTTCAAGCAGCCATATCCCTTCTTAATCCTTGACATGGGCGACCTAGACGAAGACAAGTGGGGAGATTTTATGAGGATGAACTCCGATTGCTGTCAAAAAGGCTACGCTACCGCTTCGCCCATGCTTCGCGCCACGCAGCCCCATCATAAAACCTACTAGCTATAGATAATTGCAGCTAGTTTTAGGGGACGGGGCGGGGTTGGTAGAATGACACACGGATTTGTTCGCGCCTACGGCGCTCACGAAATAGATTGGTGGGACCGACGGGGAAATTGGAAACAACCTAAACAACCTGTGTCAACAAACATGGTGGCCCCCGGAGTACTCCCCCAGCCGGCTTCGCCGACAGCCCCCTCTCGGAGGGGGCAGATTAGGATGGCTCGCAACTCTCAACTAGCCAACTAACAACTGGACAACTAGCCAACTATAGACATCCCCCCTCCGAGAGGGGGGTGGCCCTGAAGGGCCGGGGGGAGTACTCCGCGCTGCGCATACCAGGTTGGAACAACTGGGCATAGCGCCGTCCGACCATCGGAATTGTGGAAATGTGGAAGTGTTGCCAATAGCCAATCCTTTTTTCTTGCAACATTCGGGAAGAACAAGGATAATGTTTTCGATGAATCCAATGGAGAAGGGTTCAAGGCGAAGGCTTATGATGATAATGACACGCAACGCTACGATTACACGAAATGGCGTTTTCCAAGCGTTTTTCTCCTTGATGTTCCTACTGACTTCATGCGTAAGGGAACAATCAGTAAATGCTCTTTATGCCGACAAAGATCTTGCGCGTGTTTGCATCGTTTTCAAAGAGGCGACAAACTCGGCGGAAAAACTGATCTCGGCACGGAGCATTGCCCGTATAATCTCACGCAAGATAGACGAGGAAGGACAAGCGATCTCCTGTGAAATGGTAAAAGAGGCTTTAGGGACTCCAGACTATGGCACGAAGAAAGATGACTGTTTTCTTGAATACGAAATCCCAAATGCGGAAGATGGATGCGATTACTGCTTGCGTTTTGACGGCGCGTCGCCTTGGAGAATAAAATATGCCGGTGTCTACTTGAAATCAACAGACTACTAGGAAGAATCACGAGGAGGAAATTAAGCATGGCAACCTGGGACAAAATGAAAAAGTTTCTATGGGCATTTGTTCTTTCCGTTGTTTTTTCGGGCTGCATCTTGCCAATCCCCCATACACGAACACATGCGCCGGCCATTTCAGGCACAGTCATATCCGAGAAAACTCGGAATCCCGTGCAAAATGCCGTGGTGAAGGATGTCCTTTTCGGTGTGGAGACGACGACCGACCAGTTGGGCCGTTTCTCGTTGCCGAGAGTTAAGCGATGGCATGGTGCATATTTCGTAGGCCCCATTTCCTTGTCGCTTTTTCCGTCATTCGACGTCGCATGGCCCAAACGGTCTGTGCTGATCCGTTATGGGTGCGACCGTGAGAATCATGTTATCTTCGAAGGCAATGTGAGTGACGGCGTCATTCTTGCCATTGATTGTTTGAACGCGATAGAAGATAAAAGAGCGGATCAAGCCCAATGAGATGCATTATGGGCGGCGTCAGGCGCTGAAGATTGGAAACAACTTTTTTGATTGCAACATTCGGGAAGAACTAGGATAATGGTTACGATGAATGCCGGTAGATGGAAGAAAACCCTATTATTCCTTGTGGCCATGCAAGGTGCGCTCGTTGTCGGATGCCGCACCTCTGCCGAACGACAAGTAGCTGCATGGCAGCGGTTGCTTGACGATTCCGGATTCATTGAGATTCCCTACGGTTTCCAGATATCCAGTTTCACAGTGCCGCCATGCCATGTCATATTTCCGGCCTTGGCAAAGAATCCAACAATATGGTTGCTCACCAGACCTGGCATACCCAGCGTAGCACTTGTTCCGTTCCGTGCGGGAAACGGGGAGTATTCACTACTGATAGTTCAAGATTACCTGATGGAATCCGAAAATCGACTTGCCCTCCTTTCTTGTGAAAGAGAAACAAGCAGTGTCTACTTAGCCGAAGACGGAAACGTTGTCAAAATGTATGACCAATGGTGTTGCGCAGTATTCCTTACCAGTTCTGGCAATGGCCTTGTCGCGTGGAAAGATGGGTTTTACGGTTTTCGCCCAATGTTCAATCCCGAAGACATCCCCGATATAGTAGGAGGGAGCAATTGGACCGATGGAAAAGAAACACCCCCATGTTACCGCCGCTTTTATCTCAAGGGAAGGACAAGCACTTCCGGTCCACATCTTCTTCATGAGATTTGGCCTGAAAAGGAGATTCGCAACCGGCTGGACGCTTCCGGCGGTGGCTATGATCTGCAACCACTTGCCATTCTCCGCGCATTTCCAGTTCGGGATGCGATAGAAGATAAAAGTGCGGATCAAGCTCAATGAGATGCATCATGAGCGGCCAAACTTGGTGGTTGGGAAGCGCGGAGCGCAAGCCGCAGCGGTAGCGGAGGCCCTTTGGCAATCGTCGGAGTTCCTCCCCGGACGTGCGGTTTATCAACTCCGATGGCTGTCAAAAAGGCTACGCTACCGCTTCGCCCATGCTTCGCGCCACGCAGCCGCATTATTGAGAACTTAGTCGCGCCATTGGGGTTGACGGCGTAGGCCGCGTGGGGTATAATCTATTGCATGTATAAAGTTGCAATATTCACCGCCGCTGTTTCGATAGGTTCCGCCGTTTTCGCGGCGGCACCCGTTGTGTCCGTGAAGTGTCCGCGCGAGTCGGCGGTCTTCGCCGATGGCGAAAAGGTCGAGTTCGTAGTCTCCACCGTGTGTGACGGAGTACCTACCTCTTTGCCGGTCCAGGTCACGGCGAGATATCCCGAGGCCAACGCGAAGGCCGACGTGAAGTCGGTGCGCACCGCCGCCGACGGCACGGCCAAGGTGTCGTATTCGCCGAAGCTTCCGGGATGGGTCTATGTCCAGGTGTCCGTCACCAACGCGAAGGGCAAGGTGGCCTCAAAGGCCAGCGTCGGCGCCATCTACCGCCCCGACGACATCCGCCCGGCCATGCCTCCTCCCGACGATTTCAAGGCTTTCTGGGATGCCGCGATCGCCGAACTCGACAAGGTCCCGATACGCGCGAAACTGGAACCCGTCGAACTCACGGACAAGGAAAGCAACGGGGGCAAGATCAAGGGCTTTGAGTTCTCCATCGACTGCGTCGGCCCCTATCCGGCCACCGGTTTTCTGGCGATGCCCGTCGACGCGAAGCCGAAGTCACTTCCAATCATCGTTGCCTATCAGGGCGCCAGCGGCGTCCGCGCCTGGAAGTCGTGGCACTACGGCGACGTGGCCATCTCCCTCACGGCCAGCAAGTTCGGCCTTCCAAACCGCCTCACGGACAAGGAATACGCCGAAATGGGGTACGACGGCAGCGTCATCTACAAGTTGGCCAAAGACCCTGCGGCGACGCGCGACGACAACGTCTTCAAGTGGATGATCCTCCGCGACCTCCGCGTCCAGCAATACGCGAAGACGCTTCCCGAATGGAACGGCAAGGTCATGCTGGTGAACGGCGAAAGCCTCGGTGGCGCGCAATCGCTCATCTGCGGCGCGCTCGATCCGGACGTCACCTTCATCAGCGCCTGCGTCCCCGCGCTCTGCGACCACAATGCCTGGCGCGCCTCGCGCCGCAACGGCTGGCCCAACCTCTTCGGGACAAACGAGGATGGATCCCCCGCGACCCCCGAGGCCGCGGCCAAACTGGAGGCTGCGCGCTATTTCGACACGGCCAATTTCACGACGTTGATCACGCCGTCAAAGGAAGTCACGGTTGGCACGGGATACATAGACACGACCTGCCCCCCCGACGGCGTCTACGCGGCGTTCAACGCGATTCCGTCGAATGTGGTGAAGCGTCTTTCGCCGCGTCCGCTGCAGGGGCATGGCGCCGGCAATGAATACGGGGGCGTCCGCATAGCGGAGATACTGGGCAAGCAGTAGGGGACGCCGATGTTCACGGGACTGGTAGAAAAAACGGGCGTCATACGAAAGCTCGACCGCCATGCGGGCGGCTGGCGGCTGACCGTGGCCTGCGAACCGTGGCCGGGCGACCCCGTTGTCCTTGGCGAGAGCATTGCCGTCCAAGGCGTGTGCCTGACGGTGGCGGCCTTGGACGCCAGCGGCTTCACCGCCGACTTGCTTGACGAAACGCTCAGGCGTTCCGCGCTTGGCCGCCTCGGCCAAGGTTCGCGCATCAACCTCGAGCGCGCGATGAAACTTGGCGACAAGCTTGGCGGCCACATCGTCTCGGGCCATGTTGACGAAACGGGCGTCCTCGTCTCAATCCGCGAGGCGGGGCGCGATTTCGAGCTCACCGTCGCCTGCACACAATCTTTTGCCCGCCAGTGCGTTATGAAGGGGTCGGTCGCGATTGACGGCGTGAGCCTCACCATAACGGGTCTCACGGACGACTCCGTGTCCGTGAACATCATTCCGCACACCTGGCGCGAGACGAGCCTCGGCGAGCGGAAGAAGGGCGATCTTGTGAATTTGGAGGCCGACGTCATCGGCAAATACGTTGCCCGCTTCATGGGTGTGAAGACGGGCGGATTGACTGAGGAAACATTGAGAAAGGCTGGATTCTGTGTCAACTAGTGTTCGTTTGGCGCCGCATGCGCTTGTACTTGCCGTGGTTCTCCCGCTCATCGCGGGAGCGGTTGTAGGCTATGTCGTGAGAGGGGCGCTGGAGGCGCCGGTGGCGGTTCCTGAAGAGGCGAAGGACGTCGCGCCGCCGCAGCAGCAGGTCACGGCATTACCGGATGACGCCTCGGCCGCCGTCGCGAATGCGGACGCCGAGACGCTCCGCGCGCGTGTCCGCGAGCTCGAAAAACTTTTGAACGAGCGCGAGGCCAGCATCGCGAAGCTTTCCGCCGATGCCGCCCGGCCCCAGGAGGTTCCGCCGCCGCCCCCTTCGGGCGAAGAGCGCGAACAGCGTGCGAGGGAGTCGTACCGGGAGCGCATGGAGCGCATGAAGCAGGAGGAGCCCGAGCGCTACGCCGAGATGCAGAAGCGGCAGGAGGAGTTCAGGGCGCGCATGCGCGCGGCCAACGAGGAGCGCGACACCTATCTCTCGACCGTCGACACCTCGCGCATGACGGCCGAGCAGAAAGCCGGCCACGAGCGACTTCTTGCCGCGCTCAAGACGCGCGACACCCTTGGCGAGCGCATGAGGCCCGACGCCGAGAACCCGCTGACGGACGAGGAGCGCCAGGAGTTTTTCAACGTAACGCGCGAAATTGGCCCGCTGATGGAGCAGGAGCGCCGATACCTGCTTGAGGAGACCGGACGCACCTACGGCGAGGACGGCGCCACCTTCGCGGAATACATACAGGACCTGATGGATTTCACCACGCCGTGG
>JAEEGI010005725.1_pt1 | contig 28491 bp, 28 predicted proteins | sample 8958751 | NCBI WGS metagenome assembly JAEEGI01 (sample SAMN16246545, study PRJNA631951) | gut metagenome | biome: gut microbiome; feature: rumen; material: KS-attached | host: Bos | place: Iran: Karaj | collected 2018-10 | reverse complement strand
CCGACGGAGGTCACCGAGGAGGGGATGGTAACGGAGGCCAGGGAGGAGCAGCCGTAGAACGCGAATTGCTTGATGGATGTAACCTTGGGTGGGATGGTCACGGAGGCCAGGGAGGAGCAGCCGTAGAACGCACTGCTCCCGATGGATGTGACTGAGTCGGGGAAATGCACTGATTTTAGCGACTCGCATCCACTGAACGCATAATTACCAATCGACGTCACCGAGTCAGGTATTAAACACTCAGTTTTCCCACCAGGGCAACCAACCAGCAAACTGCCATTTTTGCTAAGTAGAATTCCATTGGTAGAAGAAAAACAAGGATTATCTTGACTGACCGTAAAAGAAGACAAAGAATAGCATTGAGCAAACGGATTGTCGTAAATAGATGTGACCGAGTAAGGGATTACCACTGAGTGGAGGGAGGAGCAGCAGAGGAAGGCCTCTTTTCCGATAGAGGTCACAGTGTCAGGAATGACAACAGAAGAAAGTGACATACAAAATGAGAATGCTTGTTTCCCAATTGTTGTCACACCAGAATGAATTGTCACAGAAGTGATACTATTTCCCCAAGGAAGATTTAGAAAATTATAGTCATACATAGGACCGGAACCAGAAATCACAAAGTTCCCATTGTCGTCCATGGTCCAGGTCAGATTGTCACCGCAGGTTCCAGACGAAGCCGCCTCCGATTCCTCAGACAAGGACACAAAGGACAATCCTGCCAAGACGATCACGAGCAGGACCAGAAAAAACATTCTATTTCTGTTTCTCCGAGAGAAAGAGAAGATAAGGTTCAATTTTTCCATGAAACCAAGATATCATTCTTAAATAAAAACAAGTGCTAGGTATGGCTCTGCGAAAACCATCAATCTGTTGATTGATAGTGTTCGTGCCTTCTTCAGAAAGCATCAACCGGACTCGAAGGATTCTGAGCAACTTCTGAAAGATCCTTAAGGAGCACTTCAGCCCGCCCCCTCTCAATATGTTCTGACAGAGTACGTCCCGTTCCGAGCAGATGTTATTAGGACTGTAATAACTTCTGGGGATATAAACGAAAATATCCATCATTTTGGATTAGTAAAATATAAAACATCATATATACAGCCATAATCGTTTAAAAAACACCCCAAAAAATCCCGCATCGAGGTCGGACAGCACTTTGGATGACTTATCCAACATAGCCGAGAAGGTCCAAGGAAAGCGAATAAACGACGAAAAATGATTATTAATAATGTAATAATTTGAGGAATTTTATTAAGATAAATATCAATATTTAACCTATAAATACATAATATATACCTAGTTTTCATCTAAACCGCAGATATATGCGGAAATGGCCGAAATCATTGATCTCGAAAAAAACCAAAATTCTGCGCATGTAAGTAATTCAGTCCTTGGGGATCGCAAGGCGCCTGAGATCGCATACCTCGACGCCCGAGATCGGCTCCTTCGGGACATCGACCCCGAACAGCCCGAAGATGCTCCTGCAGTTCTTCGAGATCTCGGACAATGCCGACGACGACCCGTAGCTCAGGCAGTTGATGGTGTTGAGGTATCCGATGGCCTGGCCGACGGACATCTCCCTCCTCCCCGATTCCCTTATCTCCGCGCAGAGCTCGCATTTCAGGATGAGGGCCACGAATCTGATCAGCGAGCGCCCTATCATCGTGTGCTTGTCCGGGGTGCGATGCCTCCTGTCCTCCGATTTGCTGAAGTCGAAAGCCTGCTCGGTAAGCCTCCTGGCATCGTACGCGGTCATCACCGTGGGCCAGTCGAGATCCGAGGACGACAGCATGACGAACACCCCCGCGCGGTTCTCGGCGAAGGAGATGGAGTTCTGCTTCTCCCTCACGACCACCTTCCTTCCGTCGGCCTGCACATCGAAGTACCTGATGGCCCTGCCCGCCATCTTCTTGAATCTGGCTACCGGATCCCTGCATTCGATCTCGGCGGCCTTCCTCTTGAGGTCGTCCAGCATCATCTTGTGGCTCTGGACCTCGTCGGAGAACTTCTTCGAGTCGAAGCAGACGTACGCGTTCAGCATGCCGCTCTTGCCGTGTCCGGCATCGCCGGACACCGTGAAGGAGTAGGCCTGCGACCCGTCTGCCGCGAGCCTGTCCGCTTCCGCGATGCCTATCCTCGTCATCCAGACCTTGTACGCATGGCCGTCATGGACCAAGTCCTGCGACTCGTTGGTCTTCACGAACCTGGACATCAGCGTCTTGATCGCTTTGGAGGAGGTGTTCGCAGGTGCTGTGAACCTTATCCCGTTATCCAGGAGGTACTTGACGTTCGCCCCGGACACGAATCCCCTGTCGAAGACGAACAGAGCGTCCTCCTTCCCGTACCTCCTGATGTCGGAGACCATCCTGTCGACGGTGGCGATATCGGATATCGTGCCCGGATAATGGCGGAACATGAGGGGGATGCCCCTCATGTCCGTCGCGAAACCCGTCTTGGTCTGCTTTATATCCTCCCCGTCCTTGTTGCTGGCCACGTACTCCGCCATCTGGTCCAGTTCGGAATAGGTGCCGTTCGTCGTGGTGTCCCAGGCGACCAGCCCGTCGGAGCCCTTGACGCGCAGCTCGAAGAAACGGTCGATGTTCATCGCCCTCTCGCCGAGGTTCCTGGTGAAATCCGACAGCGTGCCCGAATCCAGCGACGACCTCAGATCATAGAACTCGCGGATGTACGTCCTCTCGAGTGTGGAATCTATGATCCTGAAAGCGCCCGGCTCCATCAGATACGCCATCGCGGCGGCCATGACGATCTTCCCCGAATTGCCGAACGCCCTCATGAGGTCCTCGCCGAGCGACATCCTCAGCTGCACCTCGTGCAGCAGGTATGTCGCACCGTACTCCTTCGAGGACACTCCCTCCAGTATCGCGATCTCCTTCTCCTTCGCGATTTTTCTGCGGTTCTCCGCTGTTTTTTCTGGAATCTTCGGAAGAAGATCCCCGGTAACAGGATCTACCCTGCCCAGATAGGTGGATATGGTCTTTTTCTTGCCGTTCTCCATAACCGAAGTGACCTCGTAAGCGTAGAATTTGTCGCCTCTTCTCACGATCGTGCGCTTGATGTCGTCTCCTTCCCTCGGCCTGACCATGTTATTACCTAACATAAAATATATGTAAGTAATAGTATAAAACATCTCGCTCCACCCCTGGCCAGCATATTGAAAATAGGTCAGAAAACAGAATCGCGATTACTTAGCATGCGCAGAATTTGGGGTTAAAAGCTGAAATATGAAATTCTGAAACTGTACCGTCCATCCAGATAAAGTGGTTGTCTGTAATCTGATGTAATCGGCGGCGTTGGCACGTTTCGTCTTTCAAGGAGCATGATTCCTTTGATTTCTCGATGCATCGCGCCATTCTGGCGTTCATGGGCCCTTCGAGAAACCCTGGTGTGTCGTCCGGAACGAATACGGACAGAGGGTCACACATCCTCTATCTACAAGCAATCGCAAATAACCGAGTATCCTCTGAACGCATCCTTTCGAGCGTTTCCAGTTCCGTCCCGCGACCGTAGAATCTCATGGATTCGGGCACGCAATAATGGTAGTCGATTTTACCGTGATTCAAATCATCATTATATAATCCGCAGATGTGTGTATTGCTGTCGGAATCACAACATTACATGAATAAAGAATTCTGGAGAAACCATGTGTTTTATGAGAAAAAGGTTTTTAAGGAGTTTATCGGACATTCAGTAGTGGTCGTACAGGATGTTCCCAGGTTCCAGGAGAACTCCTTCACCTTCCTCCACGCGACCGACGACCTCGGCATTGGGATATTCCTTGGCGATGGCCTCCGCATCCTCCGCGGGAGCTATGATGGTGAATCCCATGCTCATGTTGAGGGTCTGGTAGATCTCCCTGTCGTCGATCTCTCCGAGCTCCTGTATCTTGTTGAAGATGGGAGCTGGCTTCACGGGGTCGCTGATCACGTACTTCAGGCCCTTCCTCATCCGGAGGATGTTCCTCAGGCCTCCTCCGGTGATGTCCACGAGTCCATGGACGGTGTGCTCGGAGGTGATCTTCAGCACCTGTCTCACATAGATCTCGGTAGGGGTGAGCAGCTCCTCTCCGACGCTCTTCGAGAGGCCGGCGATCTTGTCGGTGTAGGCGATGTTGTTGGACTCCACGACCTTTCTGGCGAGGGTGAGCCCGTTGGAGTGTATTCCGGAGGACCTGAGGGAGACGATGAGGTCGCCCTTCTCGCACTTGTCCCCGGTTATGATCCTGTCCTTCTCGACGTATCCGAGGCAGGTTCCGGAGAGGTCGACGCCGTTGATGATCTCCGGCAGGACCGCGATCTCTCCTCCGACGATTTCCATGTTGGACAGCTCGGCTCCTTTCTGGAGCCCGATGCCTATGTCGCGGGTGATGTCCTCCATGGGCTTGTCTATCGCGATGTAATCGACGAACGAGGTGGGCTCGGCGTTGACGCAGATGGTGTCGTTGACGTTCATCGCGATGCAGTCGATGCCGACGGTGTCCCACTTGTTCAGGGCCTCGGCTATCATGAGCTTGGATCCGACTCCGTCCGTGGCGAGGGTGATATACTTGTCTCCGAAGTCGATCAGGCTCGCGAACAGGCCCGACATGCGTACGTTCTGTCCGATACCGGTCCTCTTGTACCCGATCTCGTCCACCAGCGCCTTGATCGCGCTGGATTTCTGGTCGATGTTGACCCCTGATTTCGCGTATGTCCATCCGCTCATGTAGATCCTGTCCTCCTAATGCCCTCGGTGGTTATTATACTAGCCCGACGGCCAGCTCACTCCTTCTTCTCGGAGAGCAGGGCTTCCACGAGAGCGGGCACCTGCGCGAGGTCCTCCTCCTCGGGGTTCCAGTTGGAGCGGACGTTCTCTTCGATGACGTCGAATCCGGCGTTCCCGAGCTTCTCCTGGAGGATCTTGACGGACTCCCCGCTCCATCCGTAGCATCCGAACGCGGCAGCGCGCTTTCCCTTGAACTTCACCTGCGTCATCATCTCGAGCATCCCCGCCACGCTGGATAATATGCCGTTGACGACGGTGGGGGACCCGAGGGCGATCGCCTTGGACTTGAATATCTCGGTTATGATGTCGTTCTTGTCGGTCTTGGAGATGTTGAACACCTTGACGACGGTCTCGGGGGAAGTCCTGTGGACCTCCTCGGATATGGCGCGGGCGATCTTGGCGGTGCCTTCCCACATGGTGTCGTAGATGATGGTGACCTGGTCCTCCTGGTAGCTGTCGGCCCACTCGGCGTACTTTCTGACGATCTGCAGGGGGTCCTCCCTCCAGATGGCTCCGTGCGCGGGAGCGATCATGTCGATCTCCAGGTTCATTTTCTCGATCTCGGCCAGCTTCTTCTTGAGTGGTCCGGTGAACGGCCCGAGGATGTTGGCGAAGTACTTCAGCGCCTCCCTCCACAGGGTGGGCTGGTCGGCGAGGTCCGCGAACATCTCCTCGACGGCGTAATGCTGTCCGAAGGCGTCCATCGAGAACAGGATGTTGTCTCCGGTCATGTAGGTGGCCATCGAATCGGGCCAGTGGAGCATCTTCATCTCGACGAAGATCAGCTTCTTCCCGTTCCCGATGTCGATGCTGTCGCCGGTCTTGACCACGTGGAAGTCCCATCCCCTCTTTCCATACTGGCCTTCGATGCTCTTGACGGCGGCAGCGGTGCAGTATATGGGGGTTCCGGGGATCTCGTCCATGAGGGCGGTGAGGGACCCGGAGTGGTCGCACTCCCCATGGTTGGCTACGATGAGGTCGATCTTTTTCAGATCCACCTCTTTCTTCAGGTTCTCGACGAAATCGAACCTGTGAGGGGTCCATACGGTGTCAATCAGGACGGTCTTCCCTTCTTCGATGAGATATGCGTTCTGGGAGGAGCCGTGGTCGATGGAGTACTCGTCTCCATGGAAGGTCTCGAGCTCCCAGTCCATGTATCCGACCCAGCTGACGTTGTTCTTCACCAGTTTTCTGATTATATCACCCTGATGAAGGGGGATAGCTCTCGGTCGTTTCTTATGATTTCGATGGATATGTCCGCATAACAACGCATATCGGCGCTATACGTTGTTTTGAAGACATGTTTGCATGAGCCTTCTTCTTCTCAGGACGCTCCAACGGCATCAGATTTAAATGGATGCGGTCATGCACCATCCATGGCAGACCTGCACGACCGCTGGGTGATGGAGAGGAGGAACGAGCACTACTACAAGCTAGCGAAGAAGCTCAACTACCGTTCCAGAGCTTCATTCAAGCTCATCCAGATCGACAACAGGTTCAACATATTCAATGCCGGGGACTCCGTAGTCGACCTGGGAGCATGTCCAGGAGGGTGGCTGCAGGTGGCCAAAGAGCGCACCTGGCCCGACGGAAGGGTCATCGGCGTCGACCTGAGGACCATCAAGCCTCTGGAAGGCGTGGAGACATTCGTCGGCGACATCACCGAGGATGCCACCATGAAGGAGCTGCTCCGCAGGTTCCAGGGGAAGGCCGACGTGGTCCTCTCCGACATGGCTCCGAACATCGCCGGACACTACTCCATGGACCACGCCCGTTCGATCGAGCTCTGCATGTACGCCATCGACGTCTGCGACCGCGTCCTGAAGAAGGAGGGGAAGCTGGTCATGAAGGTGTTCATGGGCGACATGTTCCCTTCGCTGGAGAAGGAGCTCAACAGGAGGTTCCAGTCGGTGAAGGTCCATTCTCCCGACGCTTCCAGGCCCACCTCGTCCGAGGTATACGTCATCTGCAAGGGCTACTATGCGAAGACCCGCGTCAAGATAAAGGACGTGAAGCCAGTAGAGGAGAAGCCCGAGTTCACAGCCAAGGGCGGAGTGTTCTGAACATGGACATGCCTCACGGGAAGATAGTCTGCATAGGTTGGAACTACAGGTCCCACATCAAAGAGCTCGAATCGGCCCTTCCTGAGGTCCCTACCGTTTTTCTGAAGCCTTCCAGCTGTCTGATAGGCGACGGAGAGGCCATCGTCATACCCGAGGGAGTCACCAACGTGCAGCACGAGGTGGAGCTCGCGGTCATTTTCGGGATGAAGGCGAAGAACGTGTCCGAGGAGGACGCCCTTTCGTACGTCTCCCATCTGGCGGTCTTCAACGACGTGTCCGCCCGCGACATGCAGAAGGCGTCCCGTCTGAGAGGGGATTCATGGGACCTCAGCAAGGGCATCGACACGTTCGGGCCAATGTCCGAGCCGATTCCCTACGACGGCCGCGACCTTCAGGATCTGGATCTCATCCTGACCGTGAACGGCGAGGTCAGGCAGAGCGGCAACACCCGCAACATGATCTTCTCTGTTGCTTCCCTGATATCGTACGTCTCCAGGTACATGACGCTGGAAGAAGGGGATATCCTGATCACGGGGACTCCCGAAGGCGTGTCAGAGATCAGACGCGGCGACGTCGTGAGAGCAGAAATCAAAGGAGTTGGTTGTGTATCCAACAACGTGATTTAACCTTTTATATAGGTTTAAGGCTGTTGCGATTCAGCATTATAATCGTATCAAAACGTGGCAGACCTCCAATCCGAATGGGGTTTTTAGTGGTCTTAATAGTACAGAATTATGTACCAAGAAGTACATCTTGTACAGATTTTATTGTCACCTCAATATTTTATGCCTTTCCTAAACATATGCTATATATAATATTTGTTGGATTAGTTAGCCAAATCATTATAAATTAAACTTGGGATGGCTCGTCCATGCAGTCGCGAATCATCCGCCGGCTGTTAAGGTGAAACTCATGCACATAATGGAGGGGTTCCTTGACCCGATTTGGTGCGCGGTTTGGTTCATTCTCGCGCTCCCCTTCGTGATCATCGGAGCCAAGAAAACTATTGATCTCATGAGGGAGCACCCTGAGCACAAGATGACCATCGCCCTCGCCGGCGCTTTCATCTTCCTGCTTTCCTCCCTCAAGATTCCGTCCGTCACCGGATCCAGCTCCCACCCTACCGGAACTGGTTTCTCCGCTGTCATGTACGGAGTCTGCGCTACGTCTTTCCTTGCTACCATCGTCCTGATCTTCCAGGCTATCCTTCTCGCCCACGGTGGACTTACCACCCTCGGAGCCAACATCTTCTCCATGGGTATCGCTGGACCTGCCGCTGGTCTCGCCGTTTGGCTGCTCCTCAGGAAGGCTACTAACAACATCTCCGTCAGCATGTTCTTCGCAGCTCTCATCGCCGACCTGTTCACTTACGTCGTCACCGCTTTCCAGATGACCCTCAACCACGGACAGACCGTCGAGGCTTTCGTCGACTTCCTGACCAACTACGCTCTCACCCAGATCCCCTTGTCCATCGTCGAGGGTATCCTGTTCTTCATGTTCGCTATGTTCCTGCTCAACAACAAGCCCGAGCTCTTCGACATCGCAGCCGATGTCACCAAGAAGAAGAACAAGGAGGCCTCCGCATGAACAGCAAGATGATCTACGTCGCAGGTTTCGCGGTTATCGCCATCCTCGTCCTCGCCACTCTCGCTTACGGAGCGTCGCAGGGATACGAGTTCGGCGGTGCCGATGACGGTGCCGAAGGCGTCGTCGGAGAGGTCGACCCCGAATACGAGTCCTGGTGGTCCGGAATCTTCGGAGACTACGAGCTCCCCGGAGAGACCGAGAGCCTTCTCTTCGCTCTCCAGGCCGCTATCGGTGCCATAATTATAGGATTCTTCATAGGTCGTGTGACCAAGAAGGCCTGATGAAACGGGCCTTCGGGCCCAATTTTCTCTTCTAAATGCCATTCTAAGGGATCAAATGTCAGAAGAAACTCAGATGGATACGCTCGCATACAGCTCGAGGATGCTGTCATGGGCGCCCCTAGGTAAGTTCCTGTTCGTTATCGCCATTCTGATAGTGAACATCGTCACGAACTCCATGATGGTCCCGTTCGTCACCTTGGCCATAGGCCTCATCCTGATGGCTTACTCCACTAATTTCAAGATACCGTTCTTCGTGGCACTGGCTCTAGCAGAGGCGGTTCTGATTCTCGCTATAGGTTCCGGAATGATCTCCATCACGGGAGACAAGGCGGATCCTGCGATCTGGGAGACGCATCTCCTCTGGTTCGACATCTACATGACGCATGACAGCTTCAACAAGGCTTGGCTCGTCATGTTCCGCGGAGTCGCAGGCATGGCCGTCATGATGTCGTTCGCAACTTCCACCCCTATACCCCACCTGTCTCAGGCTCTCAAGCAGATCCATATGCCTCGTGAGGTCTCCGAGCTGGTAGTCCTGATCTACAGGTACGGCTTCCTGCTCCTGGAGAGGATGGATTCCATGTGGGAGGCGGCTCATTGCAGGATGGGTTTCAACGGGTTCATGAACACTATGAGGACCACGGCATCGATAGCCGTAGGGATCTTCACATCGTCGTCCAATCTTGCGGACAAGGCGCAGATCGCGCTGGACTGCAGGAATTACCAGGGATTCTTCCCTATCTACAATGCACCGCCCAAGCTGGGCATCAAATGGATCGTCGTCACAATAGTCGCCGTGGCGCTGATCTACGTGTTCGGAATGTACACCGAGGACTGGATCGACATGGCCTATCTGTTCTTCGGGAGGTCTGCATGATGGAGTACGTGCTGGAAACCGAGAATCTCACGTACAGGTACAACAGCAGGCAGGTGAAGCCCTCCCTGAACAACGTCAACGTGAAGATCCGCAAAGGGGTCAGGACCGTCATCCTCGGCGCGAACGGTGCCGGAAAGTCCACCCTGTTCTATCATTTCAATGGAATATTCAAGCCTGAATCCGGGGTCGTCAGCTACATGGGCAAGCCCCTGGAATACACTCGCGAGGCCTTGACCGCCCTCCGCAACGACATCTCAGTGGTCGTACAGAACCCCGACGAGCAGATATTCTCCGCCACCGTCGAAGAGGACATAGCCTTCGGCCCGATGAACGCGGGCATGGAGAGGGACGAGGTCGAGCGCAGGATACAGGAGTCCCTGTTCAAGGTTGGGATGGAGGAGTATCGCTACAGGCCCACCATCCAGCTCTCCTACGGACAGAGGAAGAGGGCGGCTCTCGCAGGCTCCCTCGCCATCGACCCCAAGGTCCTGATCCTCGACGAGCCCACCGCAGGTCTCGACCCCCAGATGTCCCAGGAGGTCATCGAGCTGGTCGAGCAGCTATGCGCCGCTGGAACCACAGTCATAATCTCGACTCATGACGTCGACCTCGCTTATGCATGGGCGGACGAGATCCACGTCCTGAAGGGCGGAGAGCTCATCTATTCGGGAGAGCCGGAGCCGTTCTTCGACGACCATGAGAAGGTCTCCATGACCGGTCTGGTCCTGCCCCACACGTTCTCCGTGAACTCCGCGGTCCAGAGGATACGCGGCCAGGATGTCGCTCCGTACCCGAGGACCAACAGCCAGATCCTTTGCAAGATGCTTCCTGCGGAGGCCAAGACCGGGAAGATAAGGGTCGTCCCCGTAACGGACTCGATACCCGACGTCCCTGCGGACGGAGCATCCACCGGGGTCTACGGCTCGATAACCCGCCGTCTGTTCAAGGCCGCGGAGAGGGAGCCCGACTATCACTTCAACGCGGTCGAATGCTGTCTGATGGAAGCGGTCAACGGGAAGGACGCCGTCCTCTTCGTCGACGCTTCGATGAAGGACAGGGTGCTGGAGGTCATCGGAAGGATGGAAGCCTTCGGAAAGAGGATCGAGGTGGTAATGTGACGGTGATCGAGACAGAGAACATCACGTACTACTACGAGGGCGCCGAGAAGCCTTCGATGGACGGCGTGAGCATAAAGATAAGGAAAGGCGTCAAGACCGTCATCCTCGGTTCGAACGGAGCCGGAAAGTCCACGCTGTTCTATCATTTCAACGGCGTAGTCAAGCCCAAGACAGGTACCGTCAAGGTCATGGGGGAGCCCGTCTCCTACAGGAAGAAAGGCCTGAAGGAGCTCCGCTCCAAGGTCGCCGTCGTTCTTCAGAATCCCGACGACCAGATCTTCGGCCAGACCGTCGAGGGCGATGTGGCATACGGCCCCCGCAACATGAAGCTACCCGAAGAGGAGGTCAAGGAGAGGGTCGAGGAGGCCCTGTTCCAGACCGGTCTGGGCGAGCTGAGGGAGAAGAACACCATGCAGCTGTCCTACGGACAGAGGAAGAGGCTCGCTCTCGCAGGCGCCCTGGCCATGAAGCCCGAGGTGCTCATCATGGACGAGCCCACCGCAGGTCTCGACCCCCAGATGGCCCTGGAGCTCATGGAGCTTGCCGAACAGCTGCACCACAACGGCACGACCATCGTCCTTTCCACGCACGACGTCGACCTCGCATACGCATGGGCGGACGAGATCCACGTCCTGAGGAGAGGAAAGCTGATCTATTCCGGCCCTTCGGAAGGGTTCTACTGCGATCCCATCGCGGTCCATTCCACCGGGGTAATGCAGCCTTCGATGTTCGTCATGAACGACAACCTTGCGAAGATGCGTGGCATCGATCCCGCACCCTATCCTTGGACGGAGTCGCAGCTGATCTCCAAGATGGTCTCCGGGTCCAAAGGAAGCCTTACGATCGTTCCTGTGGACGGAGAGGTCCCCGAAAACATCGAGTCTATACTCGGATGCGGGAAGAAGACCGGCGTCTACGGGACCGTCATCCGCAGGCTCCTGCACGATTCCGAGCACCCGGCGGACTACATGTTCAACGGGTACGAGGCGTGCTTGGGAGAGTGTCTCATGGGAAGGGATGCCCTTCTGCTGTGCGACAAGGACTGTCTTGACCTGATCGAGGACAAGATCAAGGTCCTGAAGACGTTCGGATCCGACATCAAGTACGAGATCCGCGGATGAATCAAGTGGCGAGGGGGCATCCGCCCTCTCCCACATCTTATTGTTCTTAAAAGCTCAACCAACAAAATTGTTATAGTCTCATCGGTCTGGATGTTCCGTATGATGGATAAAGAGCAGGCTGCGGAGGTCGTCAAGGTCCTCTGTGACCATTTCGGCATAGAGGACGACTCCACCGACGAGTACGACGGCATGGGGCCTTACCAGATCCTGGTGTCCACGGTCATATCCCAGCAGATATCCGAAGTCTCCACCAGGAGGATCTGCGCCGCTCTCTTCTCGGAATTCCCCACTATCGAAGACATGTATAAGGCGGACCCCGAGCACCTTGAAGAGGTCATCAGGGCCTCCAGGTACCATCATCAGAAGGCCTGCTGCATAATGTCAGCGACCCGCACCATCATGGAGGAGTTCGGCGGGAAGGTCCCTGACGATCTGGAAGGCCTCACCAGCCTGCCCGGGGTGGGCGACAAGACCGCTGCGTGCGTCCTCAGGTACGGGTTCGGGAAGAACACGGTGATCGTGGATTCCCATATCAACAGGGTGTCCAACAGGCTGGGTATATCCGATTCCAAGCGTCCCTCCGACACGCAGAAGGCCATAGAGGAGACCGTGCCGGAGGAGATGTGGGGCCTTCTCGACAAGGGGTTCATATCCCTCGGAAGGACGTTCTGCCATCCCAAGAGCCCTTCATGCGAGGAATGCCCGGTGAATCGTCTCTGCGAGCACAATGTCGGATGACAGCCGGACCGTCGATCGCCATCCATGGAACGGAATCGAGAGTCCGCTCGAACCTCTCAGTCGATGGTCCAATCCCTCGATGGGATGCGACCCCCTATCATGCTATTATTAAGCATCTTTACATACGGAGCTCCATGGCCTATCACGACAGATCTCGCCCGCCGTACGGACTTCTGCTGACCGCTATGCTGCTCGCAGTGGCGTTCGTCGCACTTATCACGCCTTTTGCTGAGGACTGCGAAGCCAGGTCGTCCGGCACATGCGGGGATGGCCTCTCCTGGACCCTGGACGACAGCGGCGTCCTGACCATCTCGGGCACCGGGGACATGAAGGACTACAGCTCTGGCGGCCCATGGGGCAAGTCGGTGAGGTCCGTCATCGTCAAGGACGGGGCGACGTCTGTCGGGAAGAACGCGTTCCGCGGATGCGTCTCCATCACGTCCGCGAAGATAGCCGGGTCCGTGGCGTCCATAGGGGACGGCGCGTTCTACAACTGCGCCTCCCTGTCGTCGGTGACGATGGGCGCCGGGATCAGGACCATAGGCGGCTCCGCGTTCTACAACTGCGCCTCCCTGGCATCGGTCTCCCTGCCCGCGACCCTGGAGTCGATCATGAGCAACGCGTTCTACGGCTGCTCCTCCCTGGCGTCCGTGAGCATACCCAAGTCCGTCACGTTCATCGAGCAGAGCGCGTTCGTGGGCTGCTCCTCCCTTGCATCCATCTCTGTCGATGCCGGGAACGCCAAGTACAGCTCTTCGGCCGGAGTCCTGTTCAGCAAGGACAAGAAGAGCCTCAAAATGTATCCCGCCGGGAAGCAGAGCGGCAGATATGCCATACCGGGGACCGTCGAGTCGGTGGAGAACTATGCGTTCTACCGCTGTCTCGGCCTTACATCGGTCACTATGCCGGATTCGGTGAAGGTCCTCGGGAAGTACCTGTTCCGCGGATGCGACGACCTGACGTCCATCTCCGTCGGATCCGGGAACGCCAAGTACAGCTCGGCAGGAGGGGTCCTGTTCAGCAAGGACAAGATGACCCTGATGGTGTACCCCGCCGGGAAGCAGAATTCCGGGTATTCGGTTCCCAGCACGGTGGCATACATAGGCGACTACGCCTTCTCCGGTTGCAGGGGCCTGTCGTCCGTGTCCCTGCCCAAGTCGGTGACCTACATTGGCGACTACGCCTTCTCCGGATGCGATTCCCTGTCGTCCGTGACGACGCCGCAGTCCGCGGTCAACATCAGGAGCTATGCGTTCTACAACTGCGTCTCCCTGAGGTCGGCGGTCATCGGTGACGGAGCGACGGCGATAGGGGACAGGGCGTTCTCGGGATGCTCGTCCCTCGAGTCCGTCTCCATACCCGGCTCCGTCACGTACATAGGGTACGACGCGTTCCTCAACTGCTCGTCCCTCGAGTCCGTCTCCATACCCGGCTCCTCGACCTCCGTGAGGGATTCCGCGTTCAGCAACTGCTCGTCCCTGAGGTCGGCGGTCATCGGCGACGGGGTCACACAACTCGGGAACCGGGCGTTCTACAACTGCGTCTCCCTGTCCTCGGTCTCTATCGGCGACAGGGTCGCGTCCATTGGCGACTACGCGTTCTACAACTGCGTGGCGCTCGCATCGGCGAATATAGGGAAGGGGGTCTCATCCATAGGCGAGTCCGCCTTCTACAACTGCTCGTCCCTGAGGTCCATTGTCGTCCCCGACTCCGTGACGCAGATGGGGAGCCGCGCGTTCTCCTACTGCGTCTCCCTGGAGTCCGCGGTCCTCTCCGGCTCCCTCCCGTACATCGGGCTGGAGGCGTTCTACGGGTGTTCGTCGCTCGCATCCGTGGCGATACCCGGCTCCGTCACGTCCATCGGCACCTCCGCCTTCTCGGGATGCTCCTCCTTGAGGTCGGTCAGCATACCCGAATCCGTGAGGGCCATGGACAGCTCGTCGTTCTATGGGCTGTCGTTCTACAGCGGATCGACCAGGCTGTCGGAGCAGGAGATCCCGGGACACACCTATGCCGGCTCCGGGGATGGGAAGCTCTACCGCCAGAGCGGCTTCTCGCTGACCTATTCCGTGAGCGGCGGAAAGGCCTCGGTGACCGGGTTCACTGGCACGGCCAAGAGCATAGTGGTCCCGGAAAGCTACAGGGGATGTCCTGTGACGTCCATCGCCGACAGGGCGTTCTACGGATGCGAGGACCTGAAGGAGGTTTCCCTGCCATCGTCCGTGAAGTCCATCGGGAGCTTAGCGTTCTACAAGTGCTCGTCCCTGGAGTCCTTAAGCCTGGAGGCCGTGGAATCCGTGGGGCCGAAGTCGTTCTCGTACTGCAAGTCGCTGAAATCCGTCGACCTTCCTGCGACCCTCAAGAAGATCGGCAGCTATGCGTTCTACGGATGCGGCCTGGAATCCCTGACGGTCACCGGGGACGACGTGGACATCGGCACCAGCGCGTTCAGCGAGTGCAAGTCCATGAAGGACATACGCTTCACCGGGCATGGCGCGGTGATCGGCACCAACGCGTTCTACAAGAACAACGGCGTGTCCAGCGTGGACCTCTCGACGGTGGCCTCCATAGGCTACAAGGCCTTCCCTTACTGCAACGGCCTGGTATCCCTAACGATACCCGGGAACATCGACACGGTGGGCGGCTACGCGTTCTTCAACTGCCTGAATCTCAAGAAGGTCACGATAGAGGAGGGCGTGAAGAAGATCGGGAAGAGCGCTTTCAGCGGATGCAAGTCCCTCGAGAGCGTGTATCTCCCCAAGTCCCTGACGTACATGGGCCCCAACGCGTTCTACGGCATCAAGTTCTTCGACCTCGACGGTAAGGCCATGGACCCGACCTTGAAGCTCCGCGGCCATCTCTTCGCAGGATCCGGGAAGGTACTCCGCATGGTGGCGGACCTCGTCGACGGCGAGCAGTTCGTCGCGGGCGGGATCATATACGCTATCACCTCGTCCGCAGCCCGGGAGGCATCCATCATAGGGTACGAAGGCGCGGCCTCCGCTGTTCCCAGCACCGTGATCCACAGGGGCTGGTCCGTCTCCGTGACGTCGATTGCCTACAAGGCCTTCTACGGCTGCGACACGCTCGTGTCCGCAGACCTCTCGAACATTGTCTCGATAGGGATGAAGGCCCTCGCCAGATGTACTTCTCTCAAGGAAGTGACGTTCGGGGACGGCCTCGATAAGGTCGGCTCGTACGCGTTCTACGGCATCCTGTTCTACGACGGCACGACGAAGCTGGCCGTGGCCCCCGATACGCTGGCAGGCCATTCATTCTCGGGCGCCGCTCCCAGGTTCTATCTCGTCTCATGAGAGGGGGAGGGGGCTCCGGCAGGGGCTTCCTCGTCTTCTCAGCTTTTTTCAGTTATGTCAGCTTCTGACCGTCCCCTCCTCGACCAACGTTTTAAATAATTTAATTGTATACAATTTAATTGAACACAATTGAATACGGTGAACCAGATGGCACAGAACGAGAAGCTAATGGACGCACTGCAGATGATCGTCACCAACCTCTCCCAGCAGGCCGACGGGCACGTCCTCGAGTCGAGGATCCTCGCCTCCAAGGGATACGCAAAGCTCGCGGACAAGTATGCGGAGCACGCAGCCGAGGAGAGAGGATATGTCGAGAAGATCGCCGACCGCATACTCGACCTCGGCGGAGTCCTCAGCAACGACCAGAAGGAGCCTATGCCCCTTTGCGAGAACCCTGTCGAATGGGTCAAGATCGACCTGAAGATCTCCGTCGAAGGACTCTCCGCTCTCAAGAAGATCATGTGCCTCGCAGTCGAGGACGTAACGACCTACGACATCCTCAAGGACTATTACAAAGACGAGGAGGAAGACATGCACTGGGGCGAGCAGCAGCTCGAGCTCATAGAGGCGATCGGGGTCCAGAACTGGCTCGTCCAGCAGCTCTGAGGTGGCAGAGATGGGAATATACGATTTCAGCGTCAAGAAGATGGACGGGACCGAGGTCCCTCTTTCCGACTACAAGGGCAAGGTCCTGCTGATAGTGAACACCGCTACCGGATGCGGATTCACCCCTCAGTACGAGGACCTCCAGAAGGTCTACGACGAGTTCCAGGGCAAGGGACTGGAGATCCTCGACTTCCCCTGCAACCAGTTCAAGGAGCAGGCTCCCGGAAGCGACGAGGAGATCCACACGTTCTGCAAGGGACGCTTCGGGATAACCTTCCCCCAGTTCTCCAAGATCGACGTGCTCGGCGAGAATGCCAGCCCTCTGTTCAAGTACCTGTCCGAGAACACCATGTTCGAGGGATTCGGCGCCAAGGGGCTGGTCCTCGGACCCATCGTCAAGGCCATGGACAAGGATTACAAGAACAACGGAAACGTCAAATGGAACTTCACCAAGTTCCTGATAAGCCGCGACGGAGAGATCCTGGCACGCTTCGAGCCCACCACGGACATGAAGAAGGTCAGGGACGCCGTCGAGAAGGCTCTCTGACAAAGGGGTGAACGGGTACGGAAGAGGAGTACGAGTGTCTGAGGCTGGACAACCAGCTGTGCTTTCCGCTGTACGTGTGCGCGAAGGAGGTCGTCAGGAAGTACAAGCCCTTCCTCGACAAGATCGACCTCACGTACACGCAGTACATCGCCATGATGGCCATGTGGGAGCACGGTTCGTTGTCCGCGAAGGACCTCGGAGATCTGCTCTACCTCGATTCCGGAACCCTCACTCCTCTCCTCAAGAAGCTGGAGGAGAAAGGCTATATCACCCGTTCCCGCGACCCCGATGACGAGCGCGTGCTGATGGTATCGCTGGCTCCTGGCGGCGAAGCTCTGAAGGAAGATGCGAAGGACGTCCCTGCCTCCGTGGGGTCCTGCATCGATCTTCCTTTGGAGGACGCCATGGAGCTTTCCCGCATCCTCAGGAAGATGATGGCCGGCTTCTCCGACCGCCGGTGATCCCGACCATCCTTCCCTCGGATGTTTTCATCAGATTCCGATGTCGTTCGGGCGGTTCTTTCGAACCGTGATGACGAACTGTTTTTATCATGCAGCGAACATTGCTGCATATGGTTGATTCATCCGACTCCAACTCATTCGTCATCGAAAGGAAGCAGAAGCTCGTACTGATGGCGGCTGTCGTGGTTCTCCTAGGGATGGGAGTCGCCATCTCCGGATGGATCATCATATCCGCGCTGAACAACATAGGGGACGAGGACCCTTTCACTCTCGAGAGGGAGTACGATGTTACAGGAAACTACACCCTCGACGGCGCAGATCACGCATGCACCGGCAAGATCACCACATCGTATTCCTCGGAGACCTCGGCGTACTGTGTCTTCATGTACGATCTGAGCTACGGAGACAACAGCAACACCTACAAGGATACCTTCAGCCTGATGTTCGATTCCAATAGGAATCCGACGAAGCTGTTCACCTCTCTCGGCGACAAGGACGGCTATTCGCTTTGGAAAGGGACCGACAACGGCGTGGACGTCATCTACTACCTGGATCCCGGCAAGATAGTCCAGAAGATGGACATAGACGATGGAAGAGCGACCCTTGCGGCTGTTCTGAAAGCGTGATCCGACCTGTTCTCCGGCGGGCATCGTTCGCAATCTTCGGATGCAATTCTAGTTGGATGATTTGGATAAAACATCCAACTAATAACGGTATTTATGTTATAAAAACTCAAAAGTACCGCTTGGATTAGTTGTTCCAGAAGATATTGTAGTTAAAGAAATTAATTACTAATGTCAATAGTTGGAGTAAATTCTATTCGGAATATATGTATAAAAATGGTCTTTGGGTTTAATTAACATTATATAGGGTACGCTCAATCTTGATTTCGGATAATTCATCCAGGTGTCCGCTATGGATAAAAAAATATTGATTGTGGCTCTCGTCGCCATAATCGCCATCGCGGCTGTTGCTGCATATGTCCTTATGAACAACAACGGGAACAACAACAGCCCCAGCGACAAAGACGAATTCGCCACAGGAAGCTACAACTTCAAGTACATGGATTTGTACGACGATCCCTTCGACTACGAGAAACAGACCAGGCTCGCAGTCCTCGGAAATGCAAACAACGACACTAGCATCGACAGCAAGGATGTCACCGCTATCAGGAACCTGATCAAGAGCGGCGATATCGACGCCAAGAGCAACGCTTCTACCTACGCAGCCAACTACTACGCCGACGCGAACAACGACGGAAAGATCAACGAGGCCGATGCGAAATACGTCCAGGGAATGATCGACGGAAAGGTCACCAAGGTGTTCTACGAGAAGATCCTCGACGGAATCGGATCCTACACCCCCGCGAAGAAGACCTACCTGATCCCCGTGCACCGCTGCTACGGAAGGACCTCCGTCATGCTCGCCAACGCTTCCGAGAACATCACCATCGTCGGAGGATGCACCCAGATGGCCGAGGACGAGTTCTTCGACGTCATCGACGTCAACGACTCCAACAAGTTCATGAGCGTCGGTACCTCCGGTGGATCCACCATCAAGACCGAGGCGATCTCCACTCTCGCTGCCAAGTACAGCGACGGAAACGTCGTCGTCATGACCGGCGGAAACGCAAGCTACTGCTCCGATTACGAGAGCAAGGGAACCCACGCTCAGTACATCCGTTTCATCACCTGGGAGGGAGACGCCCTTACCGGACTCCTCACCGCAGCCTATCTCATCGACGGTGTTGGAAACAGCGACGCCAAGGATGGAACCGGATGGGGAAAGGCCAAGGAGTACGAGACCTGGTACATGAAGTATATCAACATGATCAAGACAGAGGGAGCAAAGGTCTCCGATGCTGACAAGAAGACAATCGTTCTGCCCTACATCGCTTCCAGCGAGGGATACAAGGGAGCCGACCAGTCCACCCCCTCGCTCCGTGGAAACAACACCTCCGAGCAGGTGTACGTCGAGAACGCCGGCGGAAAGAACGTCTACTACGAGTTCGGAGAGGCCAATGCATGGGGAAGGGTCTCCTACACCAAGGAGCAGTTCGCCAACCTCACGACCGCAGGAAAGTGCCCCGACGTCGTCCTGTTCATGCCCGGGTTCTTCGTCAAGACCTCCGCCAGGGGAGGAACCGCCGCCGATGTCCAGGCGTGCGAGAATGGAATCGCCGCATCGTTCGCCAGATACATCAGCTCCGACTCCGACCTCTACATCAAGACCTGGTGCCTCAACGGAATACCCATGATCATGGATCAGATCTGTATCGCCAAGGCTCTTCTGCCCGATAACGCCGTGATCAAGAACATCGACATGGAGAAGGTCTGGAACGAGTACCTGACCCTTTACGGCGTCCCGACCACTGGATCCACCCTCTCCTACGACAACGTGTTCATCATGGATGGAACTCCCTTCCATGCGAACGCTTGAAACCTTTCGGGGGGAGGAATCCTCCTCCTCCCACCTACGGTGTTAGTATGAAGGGACTTTCAAGATTTAAGAGCACTTCTCTAGACACTTCCGGCGCTGACGTGGATGCGTTGGTGCACACCTATCACCACTTCCGCAGGCGCAAGGTGTTGTTCATAGTGGCCATTCTGGCCATTCTTGTCATATTAACCGGAGTCAGCATCGCATTGGGAACGTACCGCATCTCGTTCGAAAGGGTGTACGAGTGCCTTTGGAACATCATCACCGGAAACGACGACGGGAGCGTCGACTACAGCGTCGTCCTCAACCAGCGTCTGCCCCGTCTGATCGGTGCCGTCGTCGTAGGATGCGGTCTCGCCGCCGCAGGAGCTTCCATGCAGAGCATGCTGAAGAACCCTCTCGCGGATCCTTATACCACCGGTATATCCTCTGGTGCTTGCTTCGGTGCTACGATCGCGATCTCGGCCGGCGGATTCCTCGGATTCCAGACCTACGGAACCGTCGTCGCCGCATTCATATTCGCATTGATCCCGGCCGCAGTGATTCTGATGCTGGCTGCAATGAAGAAATGCAGCCCTGCGATGATGATTCTGGCAGGAATCTCCGTTATGTACATCTTCAACGCCTTGACCCAGTACGTCATGCTCACCATGGACGAGCAGGGGATGGCCGCAGCCTACGAGTGGACCGTGGGAACCCTTGTCAAGGTGAACTGGGACAACATGCCTCTGATGATCATCATCGCCGCTCTCGGTTCCGCCGCCCTGTTCTACATGGCGAAGTTCCTGAACGCCATGAACGGAGGGGATGCGTTCGCCAAGACTCTGGGAATCGACGTCCAGAAGATCCGTATCCTCATCCTCGTGATGGTCTCCGTCGTCGCTGCCGGTATCGTCAGTTTCACCGGAGTCATCGGATTCATCGGAATGGTCGCCCCCCACATATGCCGTATGTTCATCGGATCCGACAACAGGCTGCTCATCCCGTCCGCTATGGTTCTGGGTGCGGCCCTCACCGTGTTCTCGGATATCATCTCGAGAGTTCTGGTGGACACCGATGTTCCTATCGGAGTCATCACCTCTCTGATCGGCGGACCTCTGTTCCTGTTCCTCGTCCTGAGGGAGACGAAGGAGGTGTGGTGAATGAAGGTAGAGATCAAGGACCTGCATTTCACATATCCCAACAGCACCAAGGAGATCCTGAAGGGGGTCAACGTCACCATAGACAAGCCCGGGCTGATCTGCGTCCTCGGACCCAACGGAGTCGGAAAATCCACCATGGTCTACTGCATCAACAAGCTGCAGAAGGCCACGAGCGGAGAGGTCCTCATTGACGGGAAGAACGTCAACGACATCTCCTTCAAAGAGATGGCGAAGTACCTGAGCTTCGTTCCTCACAACGAGGACGACACATTCTCCATGTCCGTCATGGAGACGGTCCTCATGGGACGTTTCCCCTTCAAGGGGGAGACCGACGCTCTGACCGACACCCGCATCGCCGCTGAGAACATCAAGCTCCTGGGGATCGAAGACCTCGCCATGCAGGGATTCGACAACCTGTCCGCTGGTCAGCACCAGAAGGTGATGATCGCCAGGGGACTCACGCAGGAGCCCAAGATCCTGATCTGCGACGAGCCTACCGCCAACCTGGATGTCAGGTACCAGATGATAGTCATGAGGCTTCTGAGGGACCTGGCGAGGATCAAGCAGATCACCATCATCGTCATCTGCCACGATCTGAACGTCACCGCCCAGTACGCGGACCGCGTCATCATGCTGTACGGCGGAAAGGTCATGGCCGACGGAACTCCGGAAGAATGCTTGACGTCCGATAACATCAGGGCGCTGTTCAACGTCGAATCGGAGATCAGCACCCTTCAGGACAGGCCTCACATCGCCTTGCTGGACTACGACGGATTGGATTCCCACGTGGACGAGATCCTCGGAAACATACAGGCGGCCAAAGAACAGTCGGAATCCTCGGAACAGTCCGAGTGATCCAAACCCATTTCCCGGGGCCATCCCCGGGATTCTACTATCTATCGTCTTCAGTGGCCGGGCATCGTTCCTTCGATGACCGCTATCACTCCGATGGCTATGAGCAGGATTCCGCCGAATATCCCGGCGATTCTTCCGAACCTCTTTCCGAAGGTCTTTCCTGCCATCATGCCTACGAAGCTCATTACGAACGCCATCATCCCAAGGGATGCGGCGCCGAGAAGTATCCCGGAGTCCTTCACGGACAGGGCTATCCCTACCGCGAGGGCGTCGAGGCTGACGGCGATGGACAGGGGGAGCATCTTCTTGACGCTCAGGTCGGCGCTGTACTCCTCCTCCTTCTCGGATATGGATTCCTTGATCAGCATGAGTCCGATGATGCTCAGGACGATGAGCAGGACCCAATGGTCGTAAGCCTTGATGTACTGGTAGACCGAATCCCCGATGGCGTACCCTATGCAGGGCATGATGCCGTGGAACGCTCCGAACCATGCGGCGACGATAAGGGCGCTCTTCGTCGACTTGTTCTTGGACCCTATCCCTATGCCGATGGACACGGCGAACGCGTCCATGACCATTCCTAGGCTCATCAACAAGGGGGTAACGACATCCATGGGATGCTACGCGAACGTTCTGTCCATAGATAAAGAAGTTGCATGGACAGATGAACTGAATCAAGGACCTCTTCCCATGCTTCAGATATGCAACGCAGGCATGTTCAGCTAGGGTCGAATCCTGTCGACCATCACGTTCAGTATCGGTGACGTTCCGCGGACTCCTTCACGTGGTTCTGACTCGAAGATTCCATGAAGTTTAGATCTCTTGCCTTTCTGTCTCGCCTAATCGAAGCAAGAGACTATTTAATGAAAGGTTCAAGGTGTCGAAATCACACGACGATTCACGTGAAAGTTCGCACTATAGTCATCCTCCCACATGGCATATCGTATCGATGGCGCTTCATTCCGCAGGTCATCAGGTTCTTCCATTCCGTCGATATAGTACCATTTGTTCTGGTGACGCAGCATCTCCTGACGCGGAACCAGCCGTCGTACGTGTAAGGGATGTCGTAGCCTGTTGCGAAGATGTGGATGTACTTTCTTCCGCTCTCGTCCGTCACTATAGTGATACTTGCTTCGGGGACGGTGTTCATCTTGCTGGCCATGCTCTCCCTGATGACGTCCAGATCGGAATCTTTTATATCGGCTCCGTTGGGCTCTCCGTCGGCTCCCACTCCGATGTAGACGTTCGCCTTGTGATAGCGGTTGAGCATGGCAGCCATGGACCTCAGCCCTTCGGCCATCTCGTCCATGCTGTCCACGAACTCGGTGGTCTCGTTCTCGGTGCCAAGGCTCATGGATGCAGTAATGCTATGTACGTACAAAAACGGGATGCGTTCAGCGCTTCTTCTCGTTCGGGTACAGCGCGTAGTAGTCCACGCCTTTGATCTTGGCGTAGAACTTGGACATGAGCTTCCCGAAGCCCCACATCTGGTGGAATGTGGTGATGACCACCTTGTCGTTGAGGTGGCTGTCCCCTTTCTCCCTCTTCTCGAACTCGTACTCGACCTTCCCGATCCTCAGCTTCCTGTCGCTGTGCTTCAGGAGGTCTGCCAGGACCTTCCATCCGGTGAGCTCCATGTCGTCCCAGTTCTTCTCGATGATAGGCTTGAACACGTCCGTGCGCCCGCCGATGAGCCCGCTCATGAGGTCGGTGGTGATCTGCTTGCCGTGGATTTTCAGCTCCAGCGCGTACCAGATGTTGAAGATCCAGGATCCCATCCCCCTGGCGAATCCCATGATCATGCGGTTCGTCCTGGTCCCGACGACGAGGTCGTATCCCGCTTCGAGCTTCTCGTAGATGGGGCCGAGCGTGGACAGAGGATGCTGGAAGTCGCAGTCCATGTTGATGAAGTAGTCCGTCCCGCAGATGCAGAACCCCTGCATGACGGATGCGGCGAGCCCCCTCTCCTCCGGCTTCCTCACGAACATCCTCACGTAGGGGTCGTCCAGCCCTTCGATCAGCGACCTGCTGGCGTCAGTGGAGTTGTCGTCCATGAAGAGCACGCGGAATTCAGGGTAGGATTCGCGGAGGGCCTTGGCCATTCTCACGATATTGTCCTCCTCGTTGTATGTAGGTATGACTATCGTGCAGGTACCAGGCATATGCTCACTTGCCCGAGTTATCGCTAGGTCCTATAATTATATTCCCGATGGTAGGCAGGCCGTTCCGCAGGGAACCGTGGAATGGAAGGAGGAGCCCGCAGCCCCTGTTCTCAAGTTTCTTCATTATCTATAGAGCTTTTAGGACGATGATCTTGCGAAATAGTTCTGGCAGGTCAGCGGCGGCGATGGTTGTCATGCACAAAATCAAGGCCCGGGTCTCATCAGTCGATGGCCCTTTCCCGACCCAATATTTATTAATAACATGCCACTACGCAACCCTCGAGGTGTTCAAATGGCAGAACTTGAATACAAGGTCGTTGTCAACGACGTGAAGACCGGAAAGTCCTACAACGTCAGTGTCAAAGGAAACCACGCGGCATCCCTGACTCGCATGAGCTTGGGAGATGTCATCGACGGTGTTTTCCTTGGGCTCCCCGGGTACAAGCTTAAGATCACTGGCGGCTCCGACAAGAACGGAACCCCCATGAGGAAAGACCTTCCTGGAAACAAGAGGATCAACCTTCTGCTCTCCGACAGCCTCGGGTTCCACGAGAGATACCCCGGCGAGAGGAAGAGAACCGCAATCTGCGGACGTGTCATCTCTGAGAACATCACTCAGATCAACATGGCCGTCGCCGAGTACGGACCTAAATCCATCGAGGAGTGCCTCAACCCTGAGACACCCGCGGAGAGCTGATGAAAGTACCTCAGCAGCCCGAGATCAACATCGGGATGATCGGTCACGTCGACCACGGAAAGACCACGCTCACCAAGGCGCTTTCCGGAGAGTGGACGGACCGTCACTCCGAAGAGCTCAAGAGAGGCATCTCTATCCGTCTCGGGTATGCGGACGTAGCGTTCTACAAATGCCCCGAATGCCAGGGGCCTGCCGCGTACGGTACGAGCAAGAAGTGCAAGAACTGCGGTGCGGAAGCCGAGTTCCTCAGAGCCGTCTCCTTCGTGGACGCTCCCGGGCACGAGACTCTCATGGCCACCATGCTCTCTGGTGCGGCTCTGATGGACGGAGCCCTCCTCCTGGTGGCGGCCAACGAGAAGTGCCCCCAGCCTCAGACCAAGGAGCACCTGATGGCGCTCTCGATCATCGGGATCGATAAGATCATCATCGTCCAGAACAAGATCGACATCGTCAGCAGGGAGCAGGCCATCCAGAACTACAAGGAGATCAAGGAGTTCGTCAAGGGCACCATCGCCGAGAACGCTCCCATCATCCCCATCTCCGCCAACCGCGGCGTCAACATCGACATGCTCGTGAACGCCATCGAGGATCACATCGTCTCCAAGGTGAAGAGGGACCCCGACGCATCCCCGCTGATGCACGTCGCGCGCTCCTTCGACATCAACTCGCCCGGAACCGTCCCTGAGAAGCTCAAGGGCGGAGTCCTCGGAGGAACCTTGATCCAGGGAACCCTCAAGGTGGGGGACGACATCGAGATCCTCCCCGGCAGGAAGACCGAGATCGCAGGAAAGACCGTCTACGAGAGGATAACCGCCAAGGTGACCTCTCTGGAGGCGGGCGGAAAGAGCGTCAAGCAGGTCCTTCCCGGAGGCCTAATCGCCATCGGAACCGGACTGGACGCCTCCATCACGAAATCCGACGGTCTCACCGGAAGGGTCATCGGAGTCCCCGGCAACCTGCCCAAGGTCGCCCACGACTTCGTCATGAAGACCACCCTGCTCGACCGCGTCGTAGGTTCGTCCGCCGAGCTGTCCGTCGAGGACATCAAGAGCAACGAGCCCCTGATGCTGAGCGTCGGAACGGCTACCACCGTGGGAGTCGTCAAGAGCGCCAGGAACGGAGCGGCTGAAGTCGTCCTCAAGATCCCGGTGTGCATCCTTCCCGGCCAGAGGGTCGCTATATCCAGAAGGATCTCCAACAAGTGGAGACTCATCGGCTACGGCATAGTAGAACAGTGAGACCATGCAGACCGTGGTCCTGGACACAAACGCCTTACTGATGCCTTTCGAGGTCAGAATAAACCTGGACATCGCCCTCAGAGAGCTTCTGGGCGAGTCCAGGATAATCGTTCCCGGCCCCCTCATAGGGGAGCTGAAGCATCTGAAGCACAGGTACGCCAGGGCCGCCCTGATGCTCGCGCGCAGGTACGAGATCATCCCTACGGTCGCCTCCGGGGACAACTCCGTCATCGAGCTGGCGGTGAAGGAGGGCGCTTACGTCCTCACGAACGACAAGGAGCTCCGCAGGAGGCTCAGGAAGGAGAACGTCCCCCTGATCTATCTCCGCTCCGGAAGGCACCTTGTGGTGGACGACTACCTCGTCCAGTGAGAAAGAAGAATGGAGGGCGGTCCCTCCGTGGTTTTCCTTTCAGTCGTCGAGGACCTGCATCCTCTCGATGACGACGTCCTTGAGAGGCTTGTCGTTGCGGTCGGTCCTGACCTTGCTGATGGCGTCGGCGACGTCCATCCCCTCGATGACGGTCCCGAACACGGGGTGAGCGTAAGGGGTCGTGGGGTTCTCCTTGTCGAGGTAGCAGTTGTCGACGGTGTTGATGAAGAACTGGCTTCCTCCGGTGTTGGGACGTCCGGTGTTGGCCATGGCGATGGTCCCCCTCACGTTGGAGTGGCCCTTTCCGAACTCGTCCTGGATCGTGTATCCCGGTCCGCCGCATCCGGTTCCGTCCGGGTCGCCGCCCTGGATCATGAAGTCTTCGATGACCCTGTGGAATATCACTCCGTCGTAGAATCCTTCGTTGGCGAGCTTGACGAAGTTGCCGGTGGTTATAGGCATGTCGTCGTGCAGCTTGATGACGATGTTTCCCATTGACGTGTGCATTATGACGGTTGTCATGATAGGAGGATGCACGTTCATATCAAAAAGATTCGTCTAGGAACACGCTAGGGTGTCGTTCATTCACAAGGGATATAATCGATGGACGACATCTCCAACCGATACCATGGCATCAAAAAAAGCGCTTTTAGTGGTCAGCTTCGGAACGAGCTATAACGACAACCGCGACAAGACCATCGGAGCCACCGAGAGGCTTCTCGCGGAGAACTTCCCCGAGTGGGAGGTCCGCAGGGCATTCACCAGCAAGATGATCATCAAGAAGCTCAAGGAGCGCGACAACGAGGAGATCGACTACATCGACGCCGCCCTCCAGAGGCTCGTGGACGACGGATTCGACACGGTCGTCGTCCAGCCCACCCACATCATGAACGGGACCGAGTACGAGTTCGTCGAGTGCTTCGTCCGCAGCTTCAAAGACAAATTCAAATGCATCAGGATCGGAAAGCCCCTCCTCACCACTAAAGAGGACTACGTCAGCGTGGTCGAGGCCATCGAAACCGGCATCCTCGAGCCCGCCAAGGCCATGGCAGGACCCGATGCGGCCGTCGTCCTCATGGGACATGGGACCGACCACTACGCGAACTCGGCCTACAGCCAGCTCCAGCTCGCCCTGTGGCTCTCCGGACTCGACGACGTCTACATCACCACCGTCGAGGGATTCCCCGACTTCTACGACACCATGAGCATGATGAAGGGCAACGGCATCAGGAACGTCGTCATCCAGCCCTTCATGGTCGTCGCAGGGGACCACGCCAACAACGACATGGCCGGAGACGACGAGGACTCCCTCAAGTCCGTCCTCGAGTTCAACGGATACAAGGTCTTCCCCGTCATCAAGGGACTCGGAGAGATCCAGGAGTTCCGCCAGCTCTTCGTCGGCCACGTCAAAGAGATCATCAGGAACTGATCCAAGAGGGGGCTCCGGCTCCCTCCTTTAACCCTTGCCGCTGTTCTGCATAGAAGTTATATCGTTGTGTCATCTATTCACATCGAACCGAGGCGATGTCATGGCATATTGCAGGAAGTGCGGAGAGGTCATAGACGACGAGGCCGTGTTCTGCCCCAAGTGCGGGGTCCAGCAGACTTCCGTGAAGACGGAGGGGTCCGAGGACGACGGCAGCGTCCTGTGGCTCGTGTTAGGTTTTCTGATCCCCATAGCGGGCCTGATACTGTGGATCCTGTGGAGAGAGGACAAGCCCGAGAGCGCCAAGATGGCAGGCATAGGGACCCTGGCGGCTGTCATACTGACGGCGATATTCGTCCTGCCCATCATGCTGCTGTTCAGCTGGGGCTGGTGGCACTGACACCGAGGAGGCGATGGTTTGGCGTATTGCAGGAAGTGCGGAGAGGTCATAGACGACGAGGCCGTGTTCTGCCCCAAGTGCGGGGTCCAGCAGATGCCTATGAAGACCGAGAAGGTCGTCAACGACGACGGCAGCCCGCTGTGGGCGGTACTGGCGTTCTTCATCCCCGTCGTGGGGCTGGTTCTCTGGGCGGCCTGGCACGACGATAAGCCCAAGTGCTCCAGGATGGCCGCCTATGGGACGATAGCGTCTTTCGCGGTCATC
>JAEEGI010005724.1_pt1 | contig 28495 bp, 22 predicted proteins | sample 8958751 | NCBI WGS metagenome assembly JAEEGI01 (sample SAMN16246545, study PRJNA631951) | gut metagenome | biome: gut microbiome; feature: rumen; material: KS-attached | host: Bos | place: Iran: Karaj | collected 2018-10 | reverse complement strand
CAGGATACGGAAAAGAGGAATTGTACTGGCAGGATACGGCCGGGCAGTGGGCCCGTGTCAGCGACTGGTCACGCGCAGGATTATCCGTCGAAGCCGGCGTCCTGCTACATTTCGGCCCAGTCTGCATCAGCGCCGGCTACGGCCACATCGCCTCGCCCGCGTTCGTCGCAGGCTGCGGCATTCATTTCTAGATCGACAAGGTATTCTGGACAGTCAGCAGCTCCGGGTCGATCGGTTTGTCGATCTTGACGGCTTTGGCGATGGGGATGTAGCGCATCTGGTCCTGGTCGATGGCGATCATGACATTGCGCTGGCCTTCCTTGAGGGCTTCGATCGCCGCGACACCCATCCGGCTCGCCAGGATGCGGTCGAAGGCGCTGGGCTTGCCGCCGCGTTGCAGGTGGCCGAGGATGGAGACGCGCACGTCGTATTCCGGATATTCCTTGCGGACGCGTTGGGCGTAGTGCATGGCGCCGCCGTCTTTCTCCGAAACGATCACGATCGAACTGTTCTTGGACTTGCGGATGCCGTGGCCGATGAAGGTGGCCAGCTGGTCGATGTCCGTCTTGTCCTCGGGAATGATCGCCGCTTCGGCGCCGGCCGCGATGGCGCTGTTCTGCGCCAGGAAGCCCGCGTCGCGTCCCATCACTTCCACGAAGAAAATGCGGTTGTGGGAGCAGGCGGTGTCCCGGATCTTGTCCACGCACTCGACGATCGTGTTGAGCGCCGTGTCGTAGCCGATGGTGCTGTCGGTGCCGTAGAGGTCGTTGTCAATGGTTCCCGGGATGCCGATGACCGGCACGTCGTGCTCGTGCGCCAGTTCCTCGGCGCCGGACAGGGAGCCGTTGCCCCCGATCACGACCAGGGCGTCGATCTTGTATTTTTTCAGCGTCTTGGCAGCCTGCGCGCGGCCTTCCGGCGTCCGGAAGGCGTCGCTGCGGGCAGTCTTGAGAATGGTGCCGCCACGCTGGATGATGTTGGACACGCTTTCCGTCGTGAAGGGTTTGACCTCATCGTTGATCAGGCCTTCCCAGCCGCGGTAGATGCCATAGACTTTCCATTCGTTGAAGATGGCGGCGCGCGTGACGGCGCGGATGGCCGCGTTCATGCCGGGCGCATCGCCCCCGGATGTCAGGATGCCGATTGTCTGGATCTTTGCCATTTCTCTTTGCCTTAAACCTCGCAAATATAAATTATTTTCGGTAGATTTGCGTCAAATACGACCCGATATGAAACGCATCCTCTTCGTCCTTGCGCTCGCGCTGGTGAGCGCGGCCGCTTCCGCCAAGGTGGAGCTGCCCAACTTCCTGGGAGACAACATGGTCCTGCAGCAGCAGACCGAAGCCGCCCTCTGGGGCACCGCCACCCCCGGCAAGAAAGTCACGATACGGCCCGGCTGGACCCGCGGGAAAACCGTCGTCAAGGCCGACCCCGAGACCGGGAAATGGTTCGCCCGCATCCTCACCCCCGCGGCGGGCGGTCCCTACGACATCGTGATCAGCGACGGAGAGAAACTGACGGTCCATAACGTCCTCATCGGCGAGGTCTGGTTCGCCTCCGGCCAGTCCAACATGGACATGCCGGTCAAGGGCTATGGCTCCCAACCGGCCCGCGGCGGCGAAGACTTCATCGTCAAGGCCAAGGCTTCCCGCCCCATCCGCGTCTGCAAGCTCGCCCGGTGCTCCAAGACGACCCCGCAGGACACGGTGACGACCGAGGGCTGGAAGGAACACACGCCCGAAGCGGTGGCCAACACCAGCGCGGCGGCCTATTTCTTCGCCGATTATCTCCAGAGCGTACTGGATATCCCTGTCGGCATCCTGGAAACCGACTGGGGCGGCAGTTCCATCGAGACCTGGCTCGACGAAAAGACCATCCGGGAGCAGTTCGGGAGTGAGTTCGACCTGAGTTACCTGCAGACCGGCGAGATCAAGAAAAACCGCGTCCACCAGGAGCCCTGCCTGCTCTACAACGGCCAGGTCCACGCCCTCGTGCCCTACACCTTCAAGGGTATGCTCTGGTACCAGGGCGAGACCAACCGCGGACGCCCGGAGCAGTACATCCGCCTGCAGACCGCCTATGTGAAGATGATGCGGGAACTCTTCCAAGTCCCGGACGCGCCTTTCTATTTCGTCCAGATCGCGCCCTACCCCTACAACAAGCCGGATGACTGGACCAGCGGATATTTCTATGAAGCCCAGCAGAAAACCCTCCAGACCATTCCCCACAGCGGCATGGCGGCCACGGTGGATGTAGGCGAATACGGCACCATCCATCCCTGCCAGAAACAGGCCGTGGGCAAGCGCCTCGCCCTGCTCGCCCTCGAGCACGACTACGGTGTGAAAGGCATCGAGGCGGACGCCCCGACCTACAAGTCTTTCACCGTGGAGGATGGCAAGGTCATTGTCAGTTTCAATGTCGGTCCCCTGGGCCTCAATCCGATGGGGTGCGAGGTTAGCGGCTTCGAAGTGGCCGGCGCCGACCAGGTGTTCCACCCTGCCAAGGCCTTCCGGAAAAACGGCAGCTCCTACACGGTGTGGAGCGACGAAGTACCCGAGCCCGTGGCGGTCCGCTACTGCTTCCGCAACTGGAGCGTGGGCACGATCTTCAACGCCTGCGGTGTCCCGCTCACACCTTTCCGCACGGACGACTGGAAGCTGTAAGGTATGAAAAGAAAGACCTGGCACATCGTCGCGATCGTCGTTTTCGTGCTTCTGGGCGCCCTCTGCGTCCGGCTGCTCGTGCTGGAGACGACCCTCAAGTACGGCCTGATCCTGCTGGCCGCCCTCGCCCTGGCGTTCCTCATCTGGAAAGCCTTCATCAAGAGCGGGCAGGACGAACTTCGCGAATCCGAAAAGCACAGCAAGGAGCTCGAGGGACAGGTCGAGGACCTGAAGCGCCGGCTCGACGAGATGAGCCGCAGCAAGCTCAACGTCACCGGCATCTCCCCCATCCTGCATCTCTCCGTACTGGAGTTGGATACCTCCTTCACTCGCAGCTACATCCGGGAGGACAAGAAAAAGAAACTGAGCTTCAACGGCGCGCTGCGAACCGACATCCGGGCGCAGTACGGCGTCAAGCTGGAGGACGTGAAGTTCAAGTATGACGAAGCGACCAAGACCCTGTATCTGGCTCAGTTCCAGCCGGGTCTGCTCTCCTTCTCCAAGCGCCAGATGACCTGGGATATCGCCCGCTCCTTCCGCGAGCGCGATTTCTTCGGCTGGATCGAACTGCCGCCGGTCGACGACGAGGAAGCCGAGGCGTTCACGAAGCAGATGAAGGAAGAGATCCGCGCGGAAGTCGAACGCGAGATCGACAACCGCCGGATCGAGGAGTTCGAGTGGCTCTCACCGATGATCACCCGCCAGGTGACCGACGTGCTGAAACTGGCGCTGAACAAGCCCGACGCGACCGTGGTGATCCTGCCCGAACCGACGGCGGAGCAGATCGAAGGGGGCGACGAAGCAGAAGCCTTGACGCAGGGCCCTTCCCTGGAAGAGCAGGGCTTCATCGATTTCGGCGACTTCTATCACCAGATTGAAGAATAGACTCATCTCCTTTCGCATGAAGAGAATCTTTCCTTGCCTGCTGGTCGCAGCGAGCCTTTTCGCTTGCGCCCCAAAGCCCAACGGTAACACCTGGGGGGACACCGGCGACGGCCGCTACCTCAACCCCGTCCTCGCGGCGGACTATTCCGATCCGGACGTCATCCGTGTCGGCGACAAATATTATATGGTCGCCTCCGACTTCCATTTCCTGGGCATGCAGGTCCTGGAATCCGACGACCTGGTCAACTGGCAGTTGATCTCCCAGATCTACGACCGTTTCAATCTGCCGGGCTGGGACGAGAACCGGCATTATTCCGGCGGATCCTGGGCGCCCAGCATCCGCTGGCACGACGGCCGGTTCTGGGTCTATTTCTGCACGCCGGAGGAAGGGTTGTTCATGAGCACCGCGGAAGATCCGGCCGGCCCCTGGTCTCCCCTCCACTGCGTCAAGGCCATCCCCCGCTGGGAAGACCCCTGCCCCTTCTGGGATGAAGACGGAAACGCCTACCTTGGCCACAGCCTCAAGGGCGCAGGCCCCATCATCATCCACCGGATGTCTCCCGACGGAAAGGAACTTCTGGACGACGGCGTCACCATCTACGAAGGACCGACCGCGGAAGGCACCAAGATCCACAAATGGAACGGCTGGTACTATCTGAGCATCCCGGAAGGCGGCGTGAAGGTCGGCTGGCAGACGGTGCTCCGCTCCCGGGACCTTTACGGTCCCTATGAGCGGAAAATCGTCCTGGAGACCGGCTCGACCGGCATCAACGGCCCCCACCAGGGCGCCATCGTGGACACGCCGGAAGGCGAATGGTGGTTCCTTCATTTCCAATTCCAAGACCCCCTGGGACGCGTCGTCCATCTCCAACCCATGCATTGGGAAGAGGATTGGCCCGTCATCGGACAAGACTATGACGGCAACGGCATCGGGGAGCCGGTGCCAGGCTGGACCAAGCCCAAGGCCCGCCACCGCGTGCGCAAGCCTTTCCTGCCTGCCGCTTCCGATGACTTCAGTGCGCCGGAACTGGGCCTTCAGTGGCAATGGAACCACAATCCGGTGGACAGCGCCTGGTCGCTGACCTCCCACCCCGGGAAACTGGCATTGGGCGCCTTGCCGGCGGAAAGCTTCGAGCTCGCGCGCAACACCCTATCCCAGAAACTGATGGGCTTCAAAGGCAGTTGCACGGTTGGCCTCGACCTGTCGGAGATGGCAGATGGGCAGTTCGCCGGTATGGCTTGCATGGGCAAACAGAATGACCTTGCAGGCGTGCGGATGGAGGAGGGTCGGAAAGTCCTTTTCGCCGGAGAGGAAATGATTCAGGAATACGCCGGAGACTGCCTCTGGCTCCGGCTTGACTTCGATGCACGCAACAACGTATTCCGTTTCGCCTGGAGCACCGATGGGATACGGTTCTCTGAGATCGGAACTCCGTTTGAAGCTCATTTCGGCTTCTGGAAAGGAGCCCGCGTCGCGCTCTTCAGTTACAACACCCTCTCGGCCGCCGGTACGGCGGTCTTCGACGATTTCATCTATCAACGGGACGAATGATTCAGCGGGCGGCAGGGGCGAAAGGACGCTCGGGATTGCCGGTCCAGCGCATCAGATGCATGCGGCAGCCTTCGATACCGGTCTCCATGCCCCGGTAATTCTCGGAAATCATATAATAGCCCCCGCCCAGCGGGAACAGGCCCGTCGTCCCCCACTTGTTGTTCCAACCATAGACGCCGGACGCCTCGTGAGGTAGACCGTCGGCGGCGAGCGGAAGCTGCCACAGCCGTCGGGTATCATATGGGGTGCCCTCCAGCCGCGCCCGGAAGGGCTTACCGGTCAGGTCGACCGCATACAAAGAATAGTTGGGCCAGGACGGCTTCTTGCCCTTGTACACCGCCATCAGCAGATAGCCCGTGAACGGGTCGTAGGCCAGGTTCTGGACGCCGTAGGTCGTATTTCCCGTCCGGACGAAAAATTTGCGCCAGGGTTTGGAGGGCCCGTTGGTGTGCATCGTGCCGAAGGAAACGGTCTGGGCGTAACGTTTCAGCTGCGTGAGTTGATAGCAAAGGACGATTTGGTAGTCGTTGTCACTGCGGGTCACATCGCCATACAGTCCGCAGGCCACGTAAAGGAAGGACGGCGCTCCGGGATGGGAGGTCTTGGCGGAGGCGCTGCCGGGGGCGGGCCCCAGCGTGACGCCGTCGATGCCGGCGCAACCATAACGGTGCTTCAGCGAAGCGGGGGCAGGCCTTCCGTCGTTCGGATCCAGGGCGAGAACGCCCGCAGCCGGCACTTCGGCCGCATAGTCGTCCATCGCCTCCTTGATGCAGACCGTACGGAACACGGGGTCATTCTCGGGGACCATCCCGATCTTGTCTACCTTCGCCACATCGATGATGGCGACATAGAAATAGGACGTCTTCCACATCGGCACGCCGAGTTTTTTTGCAATGCCCGCGCCGATCTCGTCGTCCTTGCATTCCAGCGAAGCGTACACGCAGCCGTCCACCGGGTTGAAGGTCATCGCGCCCAAATGCCCCTGGATGCGGTCGATCGTGCCCAGGACATTCCCCTTCAGGTCGGTGCGGATGAAGCGGGTCGTGAAAGAATAATACAGTTCCCCCTTCTCGCGGTTGACCGCAATCCCCTGTACGTGGGTGGTCACGCCGCTGCTGATGTCCAGCACGGCCGGCAAGTCGGTCGGCAAGGGGCCCAGGACCGGACCGTCGGCAGGAACTTCGGGAATCTGCGCCCCGGCTTGGAAACAAAGCAGCACGCTCAGCGCCGCAGCAAGTAAACGTCTCATAATCGTAACATTTCTTCGTAAGTCAGGAAATGGTCCGCCCCGGTCCAGCCCTCTTCCGAGCGTATGAACACCCGCGTCTCGGTCCCATTGCTGATAATCAGGCACTTCACGCCCAGCACCAGGTTGTAGCGCAGCGCCTGCTCCAAGACCGCGGGCGTCAGGGCGACCTCCGGCCGCTTGCATTCCACGACCGAGATCGGCACGCCTCCCGACCCATAGACCAGGATATCGGCCCGCCAGACCTTGTCGGATTCGCCGAAATGCAACTCCACCTCGCTCATCATCTGGTGCCGCGGCACGCCGGAGACTTCCTCCAGCACGCCGATCATCCACTGGCGCACCCTTTCCTCGGGCGTCAGCGCAACTCTTTTCCGCCGGAGCGGATCCCATATTCGTGGTGTCGGAGCCATCTACGCAAAGATACGCGAAAAATGATTACATTTGCAGAGGAACAGCGATAAAAATGACCATCGTCCAGGAATACCTCGACCGCCCGATTTTCAAGATCGTGTCCGACGTCGCCCGCGAAACGGGCGTGCGCGCCTTCGTCATCGGCGGATACGTGCGCGACTGCTTCCTCGGCCGCCCCTGCAACGACATCGACATCGTCGTCGAAGGCAACGGGATGGCCCTGGCCGAAGCCGTGGGCGCCCGCATCCGCGAGACGGAGCACACCCGCACGCAGGTGTCCCTGTTCAAGAATTTCGGCACGGCGATGCTCAAATACCACGGCGACGAGATCGAATTCGTCGGCGCCCGCAAGGAATCCTACCGCCGCGAGTCCCGCAAGCCCATCGTCGAGGACGGCACGCTCGAAGACGACCAGCTGCGCCGGGACTTCACCATCAATGCGATGGCCTTCAGCCTGCAGGCGGACAGTTTCGGAGAACTGGTGGACCCCTTTGGGGGCATCCGCGACCTGGCCGCGGGCATCATCCGCACACCCCTGGAGCCGGACACGACCTATTCCGACGACCCCCTGCGCATGCTGCGCGCCATCCGTTTCGCCACCAAACTCAGCACGCCCGAGCTGCATTTCACCATCGTGCCCGAGTCGCTGGAGTCGATGCGGCGGATGAAAGACCGCCTGACCATCCTTTCCAAGGAGCGCATCGTCGAGGAGCTGAACAAGATGCTGGTCACCGCCCGCCCTTCCGAGGCCTTCGTACTCATGGAAGAGACGGGTCTGCTGGAGTACATCCTCCCCGACCTGCTGGCGCTCAAAGGCGTCGAGACCATCGAGGGCCGGGGGCATAAGGAGAATTTCTCCCACACCCTCGCGGTGCTGGACAACGTGGCCGCGGCCGAAGCGCAGGCCATCGCCGAGGGCCGGCTGCAAGACTTCACGCCCGAGCTGGACGGCGACGGCTGGATCGCTTCCGTGCGCACCGAACCCAATGTCTGGCTGCGCTGGGCCGCCCTCCTGCACGACATCGGCAAGCCCGCCTCCAAACGCTACGACCCCGCGACCGGCTGGACCTTCCACGGCCACGAGATCATCGGCGCCAAGATGGTCCCCCGCATCTTCAAGGGCTTGATGATGCCCCTCAACGAAAAGATGAAATACGTCCAGAAACTCGTGCGCCTGCACCTGCGGCCCATCGCCCTGGTGGACGACGGAGTGACGGACAGCGCCGTGCGGCGCCTGCTATTCGACGCCGGCAACGACATCGACGACCTGATGCTCCTTTGCAACGCGGACATCACCTCGAAGAATCCCGCCAAGGTCGCGCGCATCCACTCCAATTTCGAACTCGTGCTGCGCAAGATGGCCGAAGTCGAAGCGCGGGACCAGATCCGCTGCTTCAAGAATCCCGTCACGGGCGAGCACATCATGGAGGTGTACGGCATCGGCCCGGGCAAGACGATCGGCGTGATCAAGGAGGCGATCAAGGAAGCCATCCTGGACGGCAAGATCGGCAACAATTTCGAGGAAGCGGACGCGCTGATGCGCGAACTGGCCGCCGGACTCGGCCTGACGCCCGTATGCTGAGCGACGAATACATAGAATACATCCGGACGGTACGGCGCTATTCGCCCCGGACCCAGGAGATCTACCGCGAGGTCCTGGACGGTTTCGCCGCCTTCGCATTGCCAGAGACCCCCGATCAGGTCGGGGGTGACGCTTCGGCAAGGACCGACGGAGGTGACGTCATGGCCGGCTCCGACCGGCCATCTCCTGATGCGGCACTCCTGGCGGCGCTCAAGCCGGCCGTCATCCGCAACTACGAAGTCTTCCTGCTGGACGAACGGAAGGCGGACTCCCGTACCGTCAACCTGCATCTTTCGGTCCTCAGCGGCTTCTGCAGATACCTGATCCACAGGGAGTTGATTCCCTCCAATCCCGTCCGGCTCATCAGCCGTCCCAAGACGTCCAAGCGGCTCCCGGTTTTTTATCGTGAGGAGTCGATGAAGAACTATTTCAAGGACACGGAGCCCGATGTCGACGAAGAGGCACTCTGCGAGTTCCAGACCCTTTTCGAGGCGAATCCCGCCGACCCGACCGCCATCGACAAGTACGAGCGGCGGCTGCGGCGGCTCATCGTCTCCCTGTTGTACGCCTGCGGCATCCGCCGTTCCGAGCTGATTTCCCTCAGCGTCGGATCCGTCGATTTCGGGCGCTCCACGCTCAGCGTACACGGAAAAGGAGACAAAATGCGGGAAATTCCGCTGGTCGCTGGTCTTTGTGAAGAAATTTCACTATATTTACAATCGGTTGAAACGATGACAGGAGTGCAGGCTGCGCCCGGGAGGGCCCTGCTGCTGACGGCGAAAGGGCGGCCGCTCTATCCCGTCTATGTGGACAGGGCCGTCAAGCAGGAGCTCGGAGCGGTCGAGGGCATCAACGGGAGGAAATCCCCCCACGTGCTCCGGCACACGCTGGCGACAGAGTTGCTGGACAAGGGTACGGACCTCAATTCCATCAAGGAACTGCTCGGACACGCTTCGCTCGCCGCGACCCAGGTGTACACGCACAACTCCATCGAGAAACTGAAAACTGTGTATCAAACCGCCCATCCCAGGGCAAAAAGAGGAGGTAACAATGGACATTAACATCAAATCCCTCAAGTTCGACGCCGACCAGAAATTGATCGCGTTCGTCGAAAAGAAAGTGGCGAAACTGGAGCGCTTCTACGAAGGAGTCAAGGAAGTCGACGTGACGCTGACCCTGCTCCACGAGCCGGACAACAAGGACTGCAAGCTGCAGATCCATATTCCCGGCGAGGAACTCATCATCCAACGCAACGCCAAGACCTTCGAGGACGCCGTCACCGAATGTGCGGACGCCATGAAGGAGAAACTCACGCGAGCCCGTGAGAAACGCATCGAAGCATAGTTTTTACCCGGGGTGGCCTCGACGGTCACCCTGTTTTTTGCCAAAGGACATTTCACAGCATATGGAAACAAAGGTGCAGAAAGTAGTGTATGAAGCCCCGGTGGCGGAGGCCGTCGACATGCGGCCCGGGGGCATGCTCGCCGTCAGTGAGCTTTTTATTAATCCCCCGTTTGACGGGCGCGAAGACTGGTAAAGGAGGATTGGTCATGAAAAAGTTATTCATCATCCTTTGCGCCATCGCCGCGCTTGCCGCTTGCAAGCGGATCGAACTCCAAGAGACCCTCACCCCCCAGGAGGTGCAGCAAGATTTCAAGGTCGACCTGACCATCTCCCGCGCCGACAGCTTCGCCGAAGGGCCCGACACCCGCGCCACGTTCAAGGACGAGTGGAATGTCGGAGATGTCGTCTACGTCTTTTTCAACGGAATCGAAGCTCCGAAGTACCTGGAGATGAAATACACCCGGAACGGCTGGGTGGCTACGCCCAAAAACGGATTCTCCAGCGCCGACCTGGCCAAATCCTGGGACGAAGGGAACTGGAACATGACGGGCATCTTCCTCCCGTATGCGAATGACTATGACGTTGCTTCGTCCCAGGGCGATTTCTACTTCAAGGATTTGGCCCGCAATCAGCTTGTGAACTACGAAGGCCTGTACTATCAAGAGGACTGGGCCTGGTGGCGTTATTACGATCAGGAACTGCACGGCAAACTGAATCTGAGCGTGCCCGCGATTCCCGAGTCGCAAAGGGTTGTCCACTTCGACATCACCGGCTTTAACGAGGACCACGTCTATTCGCTTACCCAGGAATATGTAAAGCCGATGGTCCTGGCCCGGCTCAGCGACATGGCCCGTCCCTTGTTCTATTGTGAAGAAAAAGGCACGGTCCTGACCGGGCGCATCGACAAGGATCGGGGCATCGTCAGTTTCTCCGGCGTCCTGGACGAAAGCGCCGTAGGCAAGGCGAAGGATTATACGTTCAACATCGTCGACGAGACCACCGGGGCCCGCTTTACCCGCACCGTGAAGGGGAAGACCATCAGCAAGAACCTGGCTATCGGACTCGGCAGCCTCAGGGACGTCTCCGTCTGGACAGCCATCGCCAACCCGGTCATCACCCTGGAACAGACGTCCCTGGAAATGAGTGGCAGCATGCAGAAAGTCCCCGGTTTCCTCAGCTATACGCTCGACTATCCCATCGCCGGAGAGCGACTGACCGTTACGCCCTCGGCCAGCTGGATCAAGATTACGGAAATCGGCGACGACCATGTTTCGTTCTATGCCGAAGGCAACGGCACCGGAGGGATCCGTACGGGGACCCTCACGCTGAGTTACAAGAATGCCGAGAGTCAGGTATTCACGATCACGCAGCATGAATGGCTGGAGCGCTATACCGTCATCGAGGTAGCCGAACACGAGAAAGAGGTTTCCCACGAAGGAGGCTCTTTCACGCTGGATTATTCCATCACTCACCCCTATCCGGATTGCACCATCACGCTCGAATACAACACCGCGAACGTCATCCATCATGATTGGGTAAGCGGTACGTATGCAAACGGCATCATCTCCTACACGGTCTCGCCCAACACCGGGACCTCGGTCCGGGAATGCAAGCTTCTGGTCCGGTATTCAGGCACGCCCAACCGGGATACGCTCCGGATCCGGCAGTTCGGGAAACCCGCCGGCCCGCCGGAAATCATCGCCGACTTCAATCCGGATAGCCCGGAGACCATCAAAGGAGCCGGAGAGGACAACGTATCCCTCATCGCCTACGTGAGGAATCCCGTGGGTGGCGTCAAGATGGAACTCAAGCCGGACGTGTCCTGGATCACCAACATCCGGCAGGAAAACGATATGTTGTACCGCTTCACGGCCAGCCGCAACACGACGGGCAAAACCCGTTACGGTAACATCATCCTCACCTACCAGGATCTGAGCGTCTCCGTGCCGTTCATGCAGCTCGCCGACGAGGGATTCATCATCCTGAACCCCGGCGACATGACCTTTGACTACAAGAAGCGCAGCGTGGCGTTCGACGTCAGCCTTCCGGAGGGCTTCGACTACGACAACCTGCAGGTCGAATACGAGCATGAATCCTGGTTCCTGACAAACCTGCAGCGTAGCGGCAGCACGGTCTCCTTCGACATGAAGGAGAATAACAGCGGTGAAGAAAGGACGTCGGGCGTAATCGTCCGCTACGGCGACGCCCAGTCCGTCTTCCACGTGACCCAGACCTACGAAGCCCCTGTCCTCACCGTATCCGAGACCGAGATATTCTTGAACTACGCGCGGCAGAGCCGGGCCGTCGAGGTCCAGATTACGAACCCGCGTGAGAACGCTACCCTGTACATCGTGGAGGAGGGCGACACGCCTTGGTTCTGGTCCGCGACGAATTCGGACGGCATTCCGGTTTTCAACGTATCCGATAACACTTCCGGAGATGCCCGCAGCACGTTCGCGATCATCGGCTACGGCGGTATATCCAAAGAGGTCCGCCTGCACATCACGCAGAGCACGTCCCATACCGAAATGATGGTCAACCCGGAGTACCAATACATCGCCGAGAATCCCACGGAGCTGACCTTCACGGTCAAGATCACCGACCCGCTCAGCATGACCGAAGTGGAAGCGACGACAGCGGACCAATGGGCCACAGTCCAATCCGTTACCCAGACCTCCAGCACATTCTATGATGTCAAGGTTGCGTTCAGCAAGAACCGCCGGACCACGGAGCGATCCACCAGCATCACCTTCAAATACGGGAACCTCAGCATCGTTTCCCGCGTCACGCAGAGCCGCAACCGGGATATCCCCGAGGGATTCGTCGACATGGGACTCCCGGGCGGAACACTCTGGGCCGAATGCAACCTGGGGGCCTCGACTGCATACAACCTGGGCACCTACTATGCCTGGGGTGAACTCTCGTCAAAGTCGAAATACACCTGGAACAACTACCGCTTCGGCGATGCGGACAACCCGACCAAGTACAACTCCAGAGACAACCTGCTGGTCCTCCAGGATGCCGACGACGTGGCACATAAGGCCAACGCCGCCTGGTCTATGCCGACCCGGGAAGACTTCAACGAATTGGAATGGTATTGTACCAAAACCTGGGTTACGATGCCCGTCCCGGGCTGCTGGTTCACTTCCTTCGATGGCGAGACCAGCATCTTCTTCCCGGCCAACGGATGCAAGACGGACGAATGGCTTCTTGATGACGAAGGGTTCTACTGGACCAAGGAACTGTACACCGACAAGGGCAACCCTGAGAATCGGTTCCAGGCCTGGTATTTCTCCGTGAACGATCTTGGGAGCGGACTGGGCTCGGATGAGCGAAGCATCGGTATGGCGGTCCGACCGGTCATCCATTAGACCGCCATACACGGGCCATAACCTATGAGACGCATCATCCTTCTCACCGTCATCCTGCTGGGTGCAGGGATGGCAGCGTACGCACAGGCACCCGAAGCCCCGTCCCATGCACCCGATCTGCTGGGACGGGTGCCTTTCGCCTTTTCACAGAACGGGACGCAGGTCCGACTGTATTCTTCGGAAGTCAAGGAACCGGTCCGCATCTTCGTCATCTCCGACACGCACCTCTACCTCAGCGATGAGCGGGAGGATCCGTTCCGGGAATACTCGAAACGCATGGCAGCCGCCTACAACGGCACCCGGCATTTCCAGACGGGAGCACCGACCGGACCCGAAGAGGCGCTCCGGGCTACGCTGGCATTGGCGAAAGAGCACGGGGCAGACGCCATCGCGCTGCTCGGCGACATCGTCAGCTACCCCTCCGAGGCCGCGATCGAGCTGGCCGTCAAGCTCCTGGATGAGACCGGCATTCCCTGGTTCTACACCACTGGCAACCACGACTGGCACTACGAAGGGATGGAAGGCACGGAGATCGAATTGCGCGAGAAATGGACGCAGGAGCGGCTCGCGCCCCTGTACAAAGGACACGACCACCTGCTGTATTCGGTCGAAGTGAAAGGTATCAAGCTGATCTTCCTTGACAACGGCGTCTATGAGATCCTACCCGAGCAGCTCGCCGCTTTCAAGCGGGAGGCCAAGGGGAAACAGCCGAAGTTGCTCTTCAGCCACATCCCTTTCTACGCCCCGGGCTTCGGCGTATCCTACGGCTGCGGAAACCCCGACTGGAACGAAGCCCACGACCGCGGCTTCCGGGCCGAGAGAAGGCCCAAATGGCCCGCCGCCGGGCATACCGCGACCACTTACGCGATGTGGAAAGCCGTCGGAAAGGCCTGCCGGGAACACCGCGTCCTCGCCACCTTCGCCGGTCACATCCATCGCCTCTCATCCAGCGTGGTGGACGGCTGGCCACAGTTCGTCACCCCCGCAAACGCCGAGGGCGGCTTCTACGAAGTCACCCTCGAACCGATGCCATAGGCAGGCGGGATTAATTATTCTTCATATGATTCGACACCATGGCCTCCGCGTGTTTGGTCGTGACGTTGCTCTTGGCCTTGTTGACAAACACGATCGGGTTGGATAGCGTCGTATCCTCGGTCGTAGGGGCGGTCGAGGGAGAAATCTGATCGAAGGTCCAACTCCAGCCCGTCTCCTTGACCCGGTAGTAATAATTGGGATCAAGGCTGACAAACCGGATTTCCGGAGTCGTGTCGCCCCCCGTCAGGACGAAAGAGGTGAACTCCTCATAGTCAGCGGATGGATCGTCATAGCGTTTACGATCGATGGTGAAACTCGCACTCTCACCCTTTGACAGGCCTTCCTTTTGGATCACGAGCTTGACCGAAATGACGAGGGACGGTGAAGGATAATTGACGATGGGGAGACCCGTCGGATTTCCGGAATCATCGGTTCCGAACAGTCCGGACATACTGAACACATTGGTCGGGACCCCAGGTCCTCCGACCGCATGGGGCGAAACGATGATCGGGAACTCTGCGATGAGTTTGAATCCGCGGTACAGGGGATCCTGATACCGGGCGTTCGGATCATCGGAAGCGACCTGCTGCGTATTGTGGTGGTCGGTGTCCTCGTCCTTGCCGCACCAGAGATTGGCAAAATCAAAACCCTTGAACACGAGTTGCTTGCCGGTAATGACACAGGCGACATCTTCATCTATGTCGATGTCGGTATTCCGGGTCCAGATGGTATGGCCTTCGTCATCCTTGCTGTTATACCATATCTCATCCAGGGCAGGACGGGTCTTGGCCGGAACCGGTTGGGCGAAAGCGAAGTAATCCTGCCCGTCGATATTCTTTACTCCGATGCATTGTGCGGTGTACAACTTGATCTCTCCACTGGTCTCGACGCCCTCGGGCAAGTCGAAATTGTTGGAGATCACATCCACGGCGACCAGTTGGGCACTGGTATCACCGGTATTGGCATCCGCAATATCCGCAAACGCCTTCTCCAGACCGCCGCTCTGATTGGCGTCCATATAGTAGATCTGGCTCTCAGCAGGAGTGATGGCTGTACCCGTGTAGGAGATCCTGTCCATGATCGGCGGGTTGTTGCTGAGATTCCCGTCAGGGAGGGTGGCGTTGGTATCGTAATAGTTGGAAGAAGTATACTGCAGGAATCTCGCCGCACCTTCGAGGCCGGCAAAGTCAATGCAGAAAACCTTTCCGTTGATCTCGGTGCCGGAGGAAGAAGTCCGTTTGGCTTTGATCAACTCTGACTCCTGCAGGGTATACCTGACTGTATAGAACCGGCTGCCAGTCCCCATGTTCCCGTTTTCATACACCTCTTTCGGCTCGCCGTCCGTGAAGAGGATGACGACTTTGTTCCGGTTGACCTGCCCCACGGAGTTGATGGGGCCCATGTCCTGCTGGGTCTGAAGGGCCTGAAGCAGCCGCGTGGCAAGGCGCATGCCATAGAAAGTCATGGTGCCCATCCTGAAACTGAAGTAATCGTCAATCACGGATTTGTAGGATGACAGATTATCTCCGTCTATCTCATCAAAGCCCTTGATGACCTGCGTCTTATGTTTCTGTTTGTAGGTAAGGGTGCCCGTAGGAGGGGTGATACTCGGGTTTGAAACGCCTCCACTTGCAAATTCCTGAGAGAAGGACACGATGGCCACCTGATGCTTCGTGACACCGGGAGCCCAGACATCGTCCCGGTTGTGCTCATAGATGGACTGGATGAACGCCTGGAAACCCGGCTTCAATTCCTCCATACGGGTTACCGGACGATAAATGTTGTCCCCGTTGAACCCGATCAGGAGGATCTTGTTCTCTGCATTGTTGTTCGTATCCGACGGCGGCGGAGTTGCACTGACGACGATATCGGTCGCCGAGGTAGAATAGATATATGTCTTGACCCCATTCGTCCGCTTGAAGAAGAGGAAGCAATAGCCGCTTGTTTTCTCCCGTGTTATCTTGTAATAGGTATTATCCTCCGCGTAATAGTAGTAAAGCGAGGAGGAGGCACTTTGATGCGAATCGGAATCAAAATAGGACCAGCCGGTACCGACGTTGCTGTTGTTTTCGTTCATGGCTTCTCCGACTGCGCCCATGCTATATCCGGCCTTGTATGAGTAGCAGTGCCGGTTGAGAAAGAGGTTTTCCGGAGAATGGGCTGGACGGAGGAACTTGTAGTAAGGATCATTGGGATCGGCCATCTGCGCAGCCGTCACATAGTCCGGCCGGTCTTTGCCATAGAGGCAGTCTTCCAGCATCGACCCGGAATTGTCCAAAACGATTACGAAATCGGTGGGAATGGCATGCATGGTGACAGAGCCGGTGCAGAAGGTCTCCAGACGGATGGTATACTTGTTATTCTCATCCATCTGGTCGCTCACAAGATACTTGTTAACGGCGACGTTCTGGTCAGGATACACATTGTATTTCTCATGGCCCGGATATTGGGCATAAACCTGGAAAGCCGACAAGAATACGGCAACCAGGGCCATCAAAGCGTTATCGATCGTCTTCATTTTCCTTCAATTAATTGTTGATAGCGGCATTCCACGCATTCCGGTAAGATTGGCCCTCCTCGGCCTCGATGGCCTGGACGGGGATATCCATCACCAACTCGACGTCCGTATACTCCTGCCTGTGATTACTGGGGTCAAGGTACCATACCCGGGGAGGGATGTTGCTTCCGGAAATGGAATACTTGGTGAACAGCGGCGAAGGGACGTCATGTCCGGGAGGAACCGGCTGGGTGTAGTAGAAGAATCCGTCCGCCCCCCTCACCCAGCCATCGCCGGGCAGATTCTCGAAAACACCGCCGAAGTTGTCACCGGACGTACCGGACATCTTCCACGCGGGGAGAAAGACATCAGCGGTCTCGTCCGCATAGCCTACCGCGGCGGAATACTCGCTGCCGGCATATCCGAACCAGTTTGCTACGATGTGGGCCCGGATGAAAGAATCGACATTTCCGGTATTGGTAATGACGACATCCTTCTTCACGAAGCCTTCCACCTTGTCCGTGATGTCCACGTCGACCAGCTCGGCCTTGAGGGTGTAGGTGCGCAGTTCACCGGCCCGCCAGGTCACGCTGTTGGTCAAGAGCCGGCCGATTTCCACCCGGCGCGTGATGGGACCGGAGTCCCTTCCGGCGCTGACGACATGGAAGGTGATATCCATGACGATGTTGTTGTTCATCCGCTGGGGAATGAGCCAGAAGGTCTTGGTCGCATCCTTGTCGTTCAGGTTCTTGACATTGCCGGCAGCAGCGAAACTGTCCGCATATTTGCCTTTGGACTCGAAAGAACCGCCATTTTCAAAGGTGACGATATCCTCCTCTTCGAAGCTTACGGTAAAGATTTCGTCCGCCTTGAGCTGTACCCCGTTGCTGACGCTGCAAGCACCGGCAGACGAATAGATATCGGGATCATCCTTCCATTTCCCATTTTCCCAACTGGTGGTAATCGAGATGTCTGCACTTTTGAAGAGCTGATAGGGGAACTCCACCTTGGTGATGTAAGTCTTGACATCATCCGTGTTGGTGTTGCCGGCAGCGAACTTGATGCCGGTCAGGGCGTGGTGGAAAAGGATGTCGGCCTTGTGGGACTCCGCCTTGGGGATGGGACGGCCGGAAAAAAGGAGATCTTGCTGATCCTTCGCGTCCAAGGGGACATCATAATGGAAAGTGATGATGCAACGGCTGCTGGAGTTGATGGAATGAGCCAGACCGGAAACGCCGGTCATCGTCTTCGGCGCGCGGAAGAAGAAAAACAGTTCAGTGTTGTCGCCGTACGGGTCCGAAGGGAAATACCGCACCCACTTGCCCTCATCGGGGACGAAAGCGCCGTCCTCGACGACCGGCGTCAGGGTCGTCCCGGATGCCGCATAGCCGGCGCCGGAAAAGGCGTCAAACATGGCGGCGAAGTTCTGCGTATAGACGGGGGTACCCCGGGTCTCGGGAGCGACGGAAACGGGGCCGTCGAGCGTCGTCACGCTCTCCTCGAGATAGATCTGATGTCCGTCGACCGGGTCTCCCAAGGGAATGGAGAGCGTGGTGACGGGGGTGGTTTCGTCGGCCGAGCGGGTCACGATGCCGCTGGTCAGGGTAAAGGCCAGGGAGTTCTTGTCATCGGTCCTTTTTCCGTTTTTGCCGCTGTCGGTGACATCCTTGACACAGGATGCGAGGACGAGTGCAGAAAGGACCAGCAATGCAGGGATCGTTGCTTTCATTATTTTACTAACCAAATTGCCTTTTAGGCAAAGATTTGCAAAGTTAATACTTTTCTTCCAAATGAAAACAATAAATTGTTTAAACGAGAAAAAGCCACCCGGACGGATGGCTTTTGAGCGGAAAACGGGATTCGAACCCGCGACCCTCGGCTTGGGAAGCCGATGCTCTACCACTGAGCTACTTCCGCGATATCGCACTGCAAATATACACATTTTTTTTATTGTCACCATGCCGGTGCAGCATTTGAGAAAGACAATAATTCTATCTATATTTGTAGGATGGAGTCAAGCGTGTCTGCCATTATGACATAAGTGTCACTATAGCAAGATGTTTGTGTAAAAGACTCCGGCCCAAAACACGTAAAAAACAAAAACCGATATGTCAGTAGCCGGAATATTGAAAGCCGTGTTCGGATCCAAGTCCGACCGGGATATGAAACAAGTCAGGCCCGTCCTGAACAAAATTCTCGCCCTTTACCCTGAGATCGACGCCCTCTCGGACGACGAGCTCCGCGCCCACAGCGCCGCCCTTCGCGAGAAACTCCTCGCCTGCGAGGCCCCCTTCGAGAAGCGCGCGGAAGAGATTCGCGAGGAAATGGAAAAGGACATCCCCGTCTCCGAGAAAGAAAAGCTCGCCGGAGAGTCCGAGAAGTTGGTCAAGGAAGAGGATGAAGCCATCGAGAAGGCCCTGGACGAGATCCTGCCCGAAGCCTTCGCCATCATGAAATCCACCGCCCGCCGCTTCAAGGAGAACGAGTCGATCCGCGTCACGGCGACCGAATTCGACCGTTCCCTGGCCGCCGCCGGCAAGGATTTCGTCGACATCGACGGCGACACCGCCATCTGGCACAACCACTGGGTTGCGGGTGGCAACGAGACGACCTGGGACATGGTCCACTACGACGTCCAGCTCATCGGCGGCGTCGTCCTGCACTCGGGCAAGATCGCGGAAATGGCGACCGGTGAGGGTAAGACCCTCGTCGCGACGCTCCCCGTATTCCTCAATGCCCTGGCCGGAAAGGGCGTGCACGTGGTCACGGTCAACGACTACCTGTCCAAGCGTGACTCGGAGTGGATGGGTCCGCTCTACCAGTTCCACGGCCTGAGCGTGGACTGCATCGACAAGCACGAGCCCAACTCCGACGCCCGCAAGCGCGCCTACAACTGCGACATCACCTTCGGCACCAACAACGAGTTCGGTTTCGACTACCTGCGCGACAACATGGCGGTCAACATCACCGACACGGTCCAGCGCAAGCATCATTATGCCATCGTGGACGAGGTGGACTCCGTCCTCATCGACGACGCCCGTACCCCACTCATCATTTCCGGTCCCGTGCCCAAGGCCGACGACGACGCCCAGTTCATGGAGTTCCGCCCGCACGTCGAGCGCCTTTACCAGGCCCAGCGCACCTTCGTCACCCAGACCCTCAACGAAGCCAAAAAGCTGATCGCGGCCGGCGACGAGGCGGAAGGCGGCAAGCTGCTGCTCCGCTGCCACAAGGGCCTGCCCAAGTATCAGCCCCTCATCAAGTTCCTCAGCGAGCCCGGCATGAAGGTCATCCTCCAGAAGTCGGAGAATTACTACATGCAGGACAACGAGAAGGAGATGCCCGTCGTCACGGATCCCCTCTACTTCGTCATCAACGAGAAGCAGAACTCCGTGGACATGACCGACAAGGGCCACGAGGTCCTCGCCCAGAGCATCCACGACGACAACTTCTTCATCCTGCCCGACGTGGGCAGCCAGATCGCCGAGATCACCAAGTCCGACCTCTCCCCCGCCGAGAAGCAGGAGAAGAAAGACGCCCTGATGGAAGAATTCTCTATCAAGAGCGAGCGCGTCCACACCGTCATCCAGCTCCTCAAGGCGTACGCGATGTTCCAGAAGGACGTCGATTACGTCATCGTGGACAACAAGGTCAAGATCGTCGACGAGTCCACGGGCCGTATCATGGAAGGCCGCCGCTGGAGCGACGGACTGCACCAGGCGGTCGAAGCCAAGGAAGACGTCAAGGTCGAGGCGGCGACGCAGACTTTCGCGACCATCACCCTCCAGAACTACTTCCGCATGTACCACAAGCTGGCCGGCATGACCGGTACGGCTGAAACGGAGGCGGGCGAATTCTGGACCATCTACAAGCTGGACGTCGTCGTGATCCCGACCAACAAGCCGGTCATCCGCGACGACCAGGACGACCTGATCTACAAGACCAAGAAGGCCAAATACAACGCCGTCATCAACCGGGCCATCGAGCTCTCCAAGGCGGGACGCCCGGTCCTGATCGGCACGACCGACGTCGAGACTTCCGAGCTCCTCGAGCGCCTCTTCAAGCTGCGCGGCGTCAAGCCTAACGTGCTGAATGCGAAGGAGCACGCCCGCGAAGCGGAAATCGTCGCCCAGGCCGGCCAGAGCAGCCGCATCACCATCGCCACCAACATGGCGGGCCGTGGTACAGATATCAAGCTCTCGCCCGAAGTCAAGGCGGCGGGCGGCCTGGCGATCCTCGGTACCGAGCGGCACGACAGCCGCCGCGTGGACCGTCAGCTCCGCGGCCGAAGCGGCCGTCAGGGCGACCCGGGAAGTTCCACCTTCTACGTGTCCCTGGAAGACAAACTGATGCGTCTGTTCGGCTCCGAGCGCATCGCCAGCATGGTCGACCGCCTCGGCATGGCCGAAGACGACGTACTGGAGGCCTCGATGCTCTCCAACGCCATCGAGAAGGCGCAGAAGAAGGTCGAGGAGAACAACTTCGGCATCCGTAAGCGCCTGCTGGAATACGACGACGTCATGAACGACCAGCGTACCTCCGTGTACTCGCTCCGGCGCGACGCCATCTCCGGCGACAAGATCGAGATCGACATCCAGAACATGATGCTCGACACCTCCAACCTCATCGTGGAGAAGGCGGAAGGCATGAGCTACCAGGACTTCGAGGAATACGTGATGGCCCAGCTGTCCATCGACCTGGGCTTCGACGAGGAGTTCTACAACAAGGCCCGCCGCGACGAAATCGCCGACAAGCTCTGCGAGCATATGCACGAGGTGTATGTCCGCCGTATGGAAGGCCTTTCCACCAAGCTCTTCCCCGTCATCAAGCAGGTCTATGAGAAGCAAGGCTCGATGTACCAGAACATCGCCATCCCCGTCTCCGACGGCCGCAAGCAGATGACGCTCTCCGTCAACCTGAAGAAGGCTTACGAGACCGAGGGCCGCGAGGTCGCCAAGACCGTCTCCAAGGTCATCACCCTCTATCAGATCGACGAGCACTGGAAGGAGCACCTGCGCGAGATGGACGACCTCAAGCAGAGCGTCCAGAACGCCTCCTACGAGCAGAAGGACCCGATCGTGATCTACAAGATCGAGAGCTACAACCTCTTCGCCGAAATGCTGGAGACCCTGTACAAGGACGTGCTGTCCTTCCTGCTCCGCGCCTTCATCCCGCTGCGCGACGAGGCCCCGACCCGGGCCGCCCAGCCGAAGCGTACTGACATGAGCCAGATGCAGACCCGCCGCACCGACCTGGTGACCAACGGCGAGCAGCGTTCCAACACCCCGGTCCGCGTCGAGAAGCGCGTGGGCCGCAACGACCCCTGCCCCTGCGGCAGCGGCAAGAAGTACAAGAACTGCCACGGCCGTGGCCTGCCGGAATAATCCGTTCTGTCAGATGGTGCGATGGTTACCTTGATCATCATAGCCGTAACTTGCCTGGTAAGCATCCTCTGCTTCACCGGGACACTTGATTCGAACTCGCTGCAATTCAATGCATGGGAGGTATGGCACCGCAGGAAGTGGTACCGGATGCTCTCCTACGGCCTGGTGCACGGAGGATGGGGACACCTGCTGTTCAACATGCTCACGCTGTACTTTTTCGGCGATGTCGTCGAGCAATACTTCAAGGCGGCTTTCGGATCCGGAACCGGCATCATCCTCTATGTCGTTCTCTATGTCAGCGCCCTGGCCGTATCCACGACCGGTGACCTCATCAAGTACAGGAACGTCCCCAATTACAATGCCATCGGAGCGTCGGGGGCGGTGTCGGCAGTCCTGTTCGCTTCCATTCTTTTCGAGCCGAAGATGGGCATCTACATCTATCTCATCCCGATCCCCGTGCCAGGGTATATCTTCGCTCCCCTGTATCTGCTCTACTGCTGGTGGGCGGCAAAGAGGAACATGGACAACATCGGGCATTCCGCCCATTTCTGGGGTGCCGTGTACGGGATTCTCTTCCCGCTTGTATGCAACCCGTCGATCTTCCAGCACTTCCTTAACCAACTCCGTTAGGACGCATGGCATACAAGGTCGTCATATTCGATCTGGACGGAACGCTCCTGGACACGCTGGACGATCTAGGAGGGGCCGTGAACCACGCACTCGGAAAGCGTGGTTTCCCCCTTCACGGCAGGGACGAGTACAGGCGCATGGTCGGCCATGGGATCCGCAACCTGGTGATGTCCGCGCTCCCGGCGGGATTCCAGGAGGACGACCGCCTCGTCGACGAGTGCCTCTCCGACTTCAAGTCGTACTATACCACCCATATAGACGTCCATACGCGTCCGTATGAAGGAATGGCGGAACTCCTACGCGAAATGCGCGACCGAGGGGTGGCTATGGCTGTAGCTTCAAATAAGTTCCAGGAAGGGACAGAGACGTTGATCCGTGAGTTCTTCCCGGACATCCCTTTCATCTGCATCCTCGGCAATCAGGAGGGATTCCCCCTCAAGCCGGATCCTCAGATCGTGAATGAAGTACTCAGAAGATCCGGACAACCGGCGGCGGATGCGGCGGCACTGGTCGGAGACTCCCCCACCGACATGAAAACCGCGCGGAACGGCGGGATCCGGGGAATCGCCGTCCAATGGGGTTACAGGGATATGGCGGAAGGGGAATTCTATCAGACTGCCGGCAGTCCGGCCGAACTGAGGGCCCTGCTGCTTGGATAAAACGCAATCTTTTAAAGTTTCCGTATATTTGCAATAAAAGAAAACGAGCGATATGATGAAGATCCGATTGTATATGATGGCGGCCGGGCTGATGCTCTCTGCCGCGGCTTTCGCCCAGACGACCCAGGAGGGCGCCAAGCCTTCCACGACCGAGGAATTAGCCCAGGTGCTGACGCCTCCGGACAGCGTGAAGGCCATCGTGCTGCCGAAGACGACCTGGTGCTTCGCCCACCGGGATACCTGCGACCTTTTCCTGGACATCTATCCGCCCGCCGAAGGGTCCCAGACTACGCTGGACGGCAAGGATAAGCCCACGATCCTCTTCGTCTTCGGCGGCGGCTTCATCAGCGGCCGGCGCGACGACCCGACGCTCAATCCCTGGTTCAAGATCCTGATGGAGAATGGCTACGGCATCGTGTCCGTGGACTACCGTCTGGGACTGAAGGGCGTGGACATGCGTTTCGACCTCTTCCACCTGATCGAGAGCGCGAAATATACCAAGCGCGCGGTGGACATCGGCGTCGAGGATGTCTTCAGCGCCATCGCCTGGCTCGCGGAGCACCCGGAACGGGGCATCGACACCGACAACCTGGTCATCTCCGGCAGTTCGGCCGGCGCCATGATTTCCCTGTCCTGCGCCTGGGAGTCCTGCACCCCGACGGAGCGCACGGCCCTGCTGCCGGAAGGATTCGCCTTCCGGGGCGTCATGTCCTTCGCCGGCGCCATCATGTCGGATAAAGGAACGCCGGTTTACGGGGTCGCTCCCCCGCCCCAGCTGCTTTTCCACGGCATCGAGGACAAGATCGTCAACTACGACAAAATGGGCTTCGGACGCTGGGGCATGTACGGCAGCAAGTACCTGGTGGACAAGGTCTTCGAGCCGAATGACTATGTTTATAGCGTCTACCGTTACGTCGGCCACACGCACGACATGGCAGCCAACTTCGTCCCGACCTGGCCCCTCCAGAAAAGCTTCCTGGAAGCCTGCGTGATCGGCGGCCATGCCCTCACCGTCGACGCCACGGTCGACGACCCCGCCATGCCGCTCTGGAAGAACTTCAGCCTGGACGACCTATACAAATAGCTGACGGGAGGCAAGAATTTGCCAGTTTTTTGAGCCGCCCCTTTGGTCGTTTCAGTTTTCTTGCTAACTTTGCACTCCCAATCGGGACTATAGCTCAGTCGGTTTAGAGCGCTTGCTTCACACGCAAGAGGTCAGCAGTTCGAATCTGCTTAGTCCCACGGAAAAAGGCAGCCGGAATCGGCTGCCTTTTTCCATGGGACCAGTGTCTTACGACCCATTGGGGAGAGAACTCCCCAAACCCCTCCCGTCGCCTTCGGCTCCAGCAGCCGGAATCGGCTGCCTTTTTCCGTAAGATCAATTGTAAGCGTCACTTCTTATGAATAAGCTACCATCCGAAAATGTTGCGTAATAACCACCATATCAGGATGATTGTCAACAAAGACCAGGATAAAATGGGGCTATGGCTGACATGATAGAGCTTTGGGTATCTTACTCGGAGAAGGGTAGCCGTAATCAAAAAGACCAGGATCGGAATAAAGAAGACAAGGCACGCATTATAGTGAATCGCTGCCCCAAAATTTAAGTGTAATAGATGATGCAAAGCCCTTTGTGAACCACATCCCGGGCACTTGATACCCGTTAACCAGAAAAACGGACACTTTGGGAAGAACACCTGGTCAGGATCGTACCTTCCATAAATATATATGGCAAAGAAGGCGGCAATGGCGGTCAATGCAATGCCGACCTTCTTTACTATCGTTTTCATCTTTTCAAGAATACAAATCAGCGAGAGCGCCGGTTACCGCCAAAATGAGAACAGCGATGATGTAAATCGCACCGACGGCCAAACTGACGATAATCCAAGTGCGCGCAGTCTTATTGCTCGCTTCAGACTGATAATACAGATTCTGTTTCATTGAATCATCGGATGAGATCAATGCGCTGTTGTAAAGACTATTCGATTTGGAAGAATTGATAATTGCTATGATTCCGCCAATCAAACAACAGAAAAGCGTGCAGATAACGGACATCGCCATCCTGTTGTTATGCGGCGGCAAAATGAAAGACGATGTAGCAGAAACGGTCGACTGGGATACTTGGTTCTCTTCCATGATTATTTAGTTTAACTGATTTATTTGCAAAGCATTAATGTCTCATTGAACTTATTGTAGTTATACTCGTAAGTTCTTCTCTGCGCCGTGAAAATATCGACTAACCACCAAATCCCACAACCATAGCAAGTAACGATTTTAACAATTCCCATCCCTATATCATCGAGGAAGAACCGCTCCCACCCCAGAACGATGGCAATGATGAGAATAACCGTAGGCTTTTGGAGACTCAGCCCCATCATAAGGGCAGACTTGGAATCATCAATCTCAGAGAGTTTATTCTGAATGTCTTGTAAGACCCTCATCTCAAAACATTCTCCGTTTTTTAAAAGAAAGGCTTGTACTAACTCAGGTTTCATAGGTTTAATCACAAAAGGGGAACTACGAGATTTCTTTATACAAAGATAGTTTATTTAACCAACTGTCCAAATTTAATGGAACTACTATAGTCGATCATCCTCACAAATACATAACGGTCGGTCCTCGAAGCGCACGTACAATCGATTGTTTGTTCGCTTCGGGAACGATGACGTCTTCGGAGAGAACGAAAAAGCCGAAAAACGTTCGCTTCGGGAACGAACGGGAAGAAAACTACGCCAGCAGGGCATCAGCGAGGGCCTCGAGGGCGGGGAGGTCGGCGGCTTTGAGGCGGCTGCGGATGGTGACGGTGGGATCGAGGATCGTCACTTCCTTCATCGTGCCCAGCATTTCGCGCATCACGCGGGCGGCAGACGGGGCCCAGGAGCCGTTCTCCACGAGGGCGACGCGGCGTTTGGAATAGCCCTTCATCTGCAGGCGGTGCAGAAAATCGTGCATCGGGGTAAAGAGCCCGGCGTCGTAGGAAGCGGCCGCCGCCACCATCGTCGGGTAACGGAAGGCGTCCTCCACGTTCTCCGCGATGTCGGAACGGCATAGGTCGCTCACGACCACCTTCGGGGCGCCTTTCTCACGGAGGATGTCCGCCAGTTTGCGGGCCGCCTCCAGGGTGCCGCCGTGGATGGAAGCGCAGGCGATGAAGATGCCTTCGCTCTCGGCTTCGTACTTACTCCAGGTGTCATATAGCTGCACGTACTGCTCCAGATTGACCTCCAGGATGGGGCCGTGCAAGGGACGGATGGTCCGGACCGGCAGGGCCGCCACTTTCTTCAGGAGGGTCTGCACCGGGATGCCGTACTTGCCCACGATGTTGAAATAGTAGCGCCGCGCCTCGCAGGCCCAGTCCTCGTCATCACGGCCGTAGAAACCGCACTTCGACAGGGCACCGAACTTGCCGAACGCATCCGCGCTGTAGAGGGCTCCATCGACGGCGTCGAAGGTCATCATGACCTCCGGCCAATGGATCATCGGGGCGCCGATGAACTGCAGGCTGTGCTTGCCCAGCGAAAGGACATCTCCCTCCTTGACCGCCATCGTGCGACCCTCCAGGGCAAGGCCCTCGAAGAACTGCGGCAGCATCTGGAGCGCCTTGGCGCTGGCGACGAGCGTCAGGCCCGGGTAGGCCTGCAAAGCCCAGGTGATCAGCGCCGAATGGTCGGGCTCCAAATGATGGACAACCAGGAAATCGGGCTTGCGGGCGTCCAGCGCTTCCGCAAGGCGGACCTTCCAGGCTTCGCCCTTGCGGGCGTCGACCGTATCCAGGATGGCGACCTTCTCGTCCAGGATCAGGTAGGAATTGTAGGCCATGCCTTCGGGCACGACATACTGGCTTTCAAAAAGATCGAGGTCGAGGTCGTCGACGCCGATGTACTTGACGGATTCGTTCAGGGACTTGACCATTTCGGCTACATTTACAAACACACAAATATAAGAAGAAATCCGCACAATCGCTTCCGGGATTATTGCTATATTCGCGGTGAGAATGCATTTTTCTTTCGTTCAAGACAAGAGCGCGCTGGAACTGCCCGCCGCCCGCATCGCGGAAGCGCTGAACCGAGCCCTCCGGGCCCGGGGCGGCGCCGTCGTCACGGCCCCGCCCGGCTCCGGCAAATCCACCCTCCTGCCCCTGACGATGCTCTCGGGCCTGGATGCAGGCGCCGACGGGGCGCCGTCCCGGGGCCCGGAAAGAACCCTTTCGGGGAAGGGCCCCGGAACAGCATCCCCGTCAGCGCCCGGCAAGATCCTGATGCTGGAGCCCCGGCGGCTTGCCGCCCGCCAGATCGCCCTGCGGCTGGCCCAGATTGCCGGGACGCCCGTCGGCGGCCTCGTCGGCTACCGCATGCGCCTGGAAACCCGCGTCTCCGCCGCCACCCGCATCGAAGTCCTTACGGAAGGCATCCTCACTCGAATGCTGATTGAAGACCCCACGCTGGACGGCGTGGCGATGGTCATTTTCGACGAATTCCACGAGCGCAGTCTCGCCTCCGACACGGCCCTCGCCCTGGTACGGGAGGCCCGCCGCATCGTGCGGCCCGACCTGAAACTGGTCCTTATGTCCGCCACGATCGACAGCCGCCCGCTCTGCGACGCCCTGGACCTTCCCCCGGTCGAAGGCGAAGGCAGGGTGTTCCCCGTCCGGGTCCTCCGTGCCGACCGGGAAGCCGACGAGCGCAATGCCGCCGAGGCGGTCGCGCACGTCGTCCGCCAAGCGCACCGCGAAACGGAAGGCGACATCCTGGCCTTCCTGCCCGGAGAAGCGGAAATCCGCCGTTGCGCGGAACTCCTGGGCGGGAGTCTGGCCCCCACGCGCGTTTATCCCCTGTACGGCCTCCTGCCTCAGAAAGAGCAGCAGGAAGCCATCACGCCCAGCCCACCGGGCAGCCGCAAAGTTGTGCTGGCCACTCCGATCGCCGAGACGTCGCTGACCATTGAGGGCGTGCGCGCCGTGGTGGACAGCGGCCTCTGCCGCAAACTGGAATATGACCCCCGCAACGGCTTGAGCGGCCTGAAGACGGTGCGCATCAGCCGGGACATGGCCACCCAGCGCACCGGCCGCGCCGGCCGTGTCGCGCCGGGCGTCTGCTACCGGCTCTGGTCCGCCGCGACCGAGACCAGGATGGCGGAAAACCGGACGCCGGAAATCCTGGAAGCCGACCTCTCCCCCATCCTGCTGGATATCGCGGCCTGGGGCGCCGCCGCCGTGGAAGAACTGCCCTGGTTG
>JAEEGI010005723.1_pt1 | contig 28496 bp, 16 predicted proteins | sample 8958751 | NCBI WGS metagenome assembly JAEEGI01 (sample SAMN16246545, study PRJNA631951) | gut metagenome | biome: gut microbiome; feature: rumen; material: KS-attached | host: Bos | place: Iran: Karaj | collected 2018-10 | reverse complement strand
CTCGAAATCGGACCCGCTCCGCTGGGCTCCGATTTCGTTTTTACGTGGATTAGCGAGCAAACCGCGCTCACGCCGTTTCCGGCAGCGGTCTTTGGCCTGTGCCGAAAAACGGGCAGCCACCTTGCCGCAAATGCCGCTGACGTCCCTGCTTACTCGACGGGCCGCCAACGGCGCGGCTGCGGTAATTCCGCACCGCCTTTCTCTGCCACCGGCAGCGGCGGCACGGAATTCCTCTCGAAACCGGACCCGCTTCGCCGGGCTCCGATTTCTTTTTTGGGGACTTTCATAGAAAGCTCCGTCTCTTTCCCTCACCCGTATTTTTGTGTATACTCTGCGCGCAGCGGCTGTTTTGTTGTGAGAATACCTTGCGCGCAGCGGGGAAATATGTTATCATTCACTCTGCGTACTGCGGGAAACCATCAAGGAGGCAATGAAATGGAAATTGAACGCAAGCTGTATCAGGGGCTTTTGAAATGGAAGCAGGAATCTCAGGGGAAAAAAGCCCTTTTGATCGAGGGCGCGAGGCGCGTAGGCAAATCTACCATTGCGGAAAAGTTCGGCCGCGAACAGTACCGCTCCCATATCCTCGTCGATTTCAACACCGCTCCGAAAAGCGTGAAGGACAATTTCGATAATCTGAACGAGCCGGACATATTCTTTCAAAACCTTTCCCTGGAATACAACGTCAGGCTTTTTCCGCGGGATTCCTTGATCATTTTCGATGAGATTCAGAAATTTCCCCGCGCGAGGGAAGCCGTAAAATATTTGGCGGCAGACGGCCGCTATGACTTTATCGAGACTGGCTCTCTGATCTCCATAAAGGAAAACGTTGAAAACATCACCGTCCCCTCGGAAGAACGAAAGCTCAAAATGTACCCGGTGGATTTCGAGGAATTCGCAGAAGCCATGGGAGAAGATCTTCTGCTGGAGTATATCCGGCAGTGCTGCCGTGAAGAAAAGCCCCTTGAGCAAAAGATGCATGCCAGAGCAATGCGGCTGTTTCGGGAATATATGCTCGTGGGCGGAATGCCGCAAAGCATCGTAGCCTATGCGGAAAACGGACGGGATTTTTATGCAAGCGACCTGGAAAAGCGGGATATTCTTAATCTTTACCGCGACGACATCAAAAAAGCGTCCCTGCGATACAACTCCCGTGTTTCCGCTCTCTTTGAGAATATCCCCGGCTATCTGTCCACGCATGAAAAAAAGATAGTTCTCTCTCAGATCGACGCCGATGGGCGCTATGCACAGTATGACGATCCTCTTTTCTGGCTGGACGACTCCATGATCTGCAATCTATGCTATAGGTGCAGCGATCCCAACGTAGGTTTTGCGCTGAGCAAAATCGACTCCGCCGTAAAGTGCTACATGGGCGACACCGGTCTTTTGGTCAGTCTCGCTTTCAGCGAAAACGAGCTGTCGGATCAGAAGTTATATAAAGCGATCATGGACGGGCGTCTTTCGCTGAATGAAGGAATGCTGTATGAAAACATGATAGCGCAGATGATAGCGGCAAAAGGAAAAAAGCTGTTTTTTTACACGCGATACAATGCGGATAAGCACCGCAATGATATCGAAATCGACTTTCTCCTCTCAAATGAAAGCAAGACCGGTTTCCGTATCTTCCCCGTTGAAGTAAAATCTTCAAAGAACTATACCGCTTCGTCGCTGAATGAGTTCCGCAAACTCTATTCCGGCCGCATCGCGCGTTCTTATATCATTCACCCTAAAAACTACTCAAAGGAAAACGGAATCACAAAGATACCGCCGTATATGTTTTTCTGTACGTTCCGATAATTCAGGGGCTGCCGCAAAGCTTTCGTTTTGCAGCAGCCCCTTTCCCGCGGGCGCGCCGGACGCCGCCGGCCCGTTCGTTGAGGTGGGCGCGCTGTATCTCACGCGCCTGCCCGGCGTCCCGATACTATTATCCCTCTCCGCGGCGCGATTACGCGCCCGCGGCGGAGGATGTTATTTCCTCTCTATCGCTTTTTTCGCCGCCTCGGCTATCCTCTCGGCGGTGAGGGCGTATTCCCTGCGCAGGAAATCCTCGGTGCCCACCTGTCCGAAGCGGTCGTCCGTACCGACCGTTTCAACGGGCACCGGAACGGTCTTCACGCAGGCCTCGGCCACCGCGCTGCCGAGCCCGCCGTAAATATTGTGATTTTCGGCGGTGACTATCGCGCCGGTCTCCTCGGCGCATTCGGCGATAAGCTCGGTATCAATCGGCTTCCACGTGAACATATCGACGACGCGCGCGGAAACGCCGTCCGCCTCGAGCATACGCGCCGCTTTGAGCGCCTCTGCCACCATGATGCCGCTGGCTATGATCGTAACGTCCGTACCGTTTCTCAGCAGATTGCCCTTTCCTATCTGGAAAGTGCTTCCCTCCTCGTATATCGAAACGGAGCTCTTGCGGGCCATGCGCAGGTAGTATACGCCGTATACGTCGGCGAGCTGGCGCACGGTATCTGCCAGCTGCACGGGATCGCAGGGCTCTATCAGCGTGATATCGGGTATGGCGCGGAGCACGGCCATATCCTCGAAGGGCATGTGCGTGCCGCCGTTGTACGCCGCGGTCACGCCCGGATCGCTGCCGACTATGCGCACGTTCAGCTTTGCGTAGGCGGCGGAAATGAATATCTGATCGCAGACCCTGCGGGAAGCGAAGGGCGCGAAGCTGTGGCAGAACGGTATCTTCCCCGTCAACGACAGTCCGGCGGCTACGCCTATCATGTTCGCCTCGGCTATGCCGCACTGTACGGCTCTTTCGGGAAACTTCGCGAAAAAGGGCTTCATGCCCGAGGAGCTTATAAGGTCAGCGTCCAGCGCCACGATGTTTTTGTTGCTCTCGGCCAGTTCGATGAGCGTGGAGCAGTAGGCCTCGCGCATGAGCTGCTCGGCGGGCTTCAGTTCGTTTTTGACTTTAAACATTCCGCGTCCCCCCTCACTTCAGCAGCGCTGCTCTGGCTTCGTCAAGGACCGCGCCCGCTTTTTCGAGAGCTTCCTTCATCTGCTCGGGCTTGAAATTTATATGGTGGTTGTTGACTATGTTTTCGGCAAAGCAGCAGCCGTGTCCCTTTTTGGTGTGCATGACTATGGCGCCGGGCGCGCCGGTGTTCGCCTTTACGTCGGCAAAAGCCTTGTAAAGCTTTTCTATGTCGTGGCCGTCGGTCTCCACGGTGTACCAGCCGAAGGCGCGCAGCTTGGCGGCGATATCTCCGGTGTCCATGACGTCCTTCGTGTATCCGTCCAGCTGCTGACCGTTCACGTCGATTATTGCCGTGAGGTTATCGAGGGCGTAATGCTTCGCGAACATGAAGCCCTCCCAGTTCTGTCCCTCGTCCAGCTCGCCGTCGCCTATTATCACGTAAGTGCGGCTGTCGCGGCCGTCCATCCTGTCGCCGAGGGCTATGCCTATCGCGGCGGATATGCCCTGTCCGAGAGAGCCGGTGGTCATGTCTATGCCCGGAGTCTTGTTGCGGTCACAGTGGCTGGGCAGGCGTCCGCCGCCTCTGTTCAGCTCGCAGAGCATCGACTGCGGGAAAAAGCCCTTCATCGCCAGCGTCGCGTAGACCGTCGGTCCCGCGTGGCCCTTCGAAATGACGAGCTTGTCCCTGTCGGGCCAGGACGGGTCCCGGGGATCATAACGCATGAATTCGCCGTACAGCAGCGCGACTGCTTCAACTATCGACATCGCTCCGCCTATATGCCCGAAGCCGTTGAATTCAAAGGTTTTCAGTGTGTTCACGCGTATTTCCTCGGCAAATACGCGCAGCTCCTTATAACGAATGCTCTTGTTCAAAATCCCTCGCCCCTCAGAATTTTATTCTCTCGGCTATATACTTTTCAAGCTCTTCGACGCTGACGCGCACCTGCTCCATGCTGTCGCGCTCGCGCACGGTAACGCAGCCGTCCTCAAGCGTGTCGAAATCCACGGTCACGCAGAAGGGCGTGCCCACCTCGTCCTGACGGCGATAACGCTTGCCTATGGAGCCCGACTCGTCGTAATCGCACATAAAGCTTCCCGCGAGAGCGGAATATATCTCTCCGGCCTTGTCGGACAGCTTCTTCGACAGCGGCAGCACCGCGCACTTGTACGGCGCGAGGGCGGGATGCAGTCTCAGCACGGTCCTCACATCGTTCTTCTCCGCGTCTATCACTTCCTCGTCGTAAGCGTCCACGAGGAACGCGAGCGCGACGCGGTCCGCGCCGAGGGAGGGCTCTATGACATAGGGGATGTAATGCTCGTTCTTCTCCTGGTCGAAATAGGTCATGTCCTGTCTGGACTCGTTCTGATGCTGCGTAAGGTCGTAGTCCGTCCTGTCGGCCACGCCCCAGAGCTCGCCCCAGCCGAAGGGGAAAAGATACTCGAAGTCGGTCGTCGCCTTGGAATAGAAGCTCAGCTCCTCGGGGCTGTGATCCCTCAGGCGCAGGCATTCCTCATTCATGCCGAGCTCCAGCAGCCATTTGCGGCAGAAGCCGCGCCAGTACTCGAACCACTCAAGGTCCGTGCCCGGCTCGCAGAAGAACTCCAGCTCCATCTGCTCGAATTCGCAGGTACGGAAGGTGAAGTTGCCCGGAGTGATCTCGTTTCTGAAGCTCTTGCCTATCTGGCAGATGCCGAAGGGGACCTTTTTCCGGCTGGTGCGCAGCACGTTGTTGAAGTTCACGAAAATGCCCTGGGCGGTCTCGGGACGCAGATAAACGTCCGAGCCGGTGGTCTCGGTGACGCCCTGATGAGTCTTGAACATCAGGTTGAATTTCTTTATGTCGGAAAAATCGCATTTGCCGCAGCCGGGGCAGGGTATCTGCTTTTCACGGATATACGCCACCATTTCCTCGTTGGTCATCGCCTCGACGTTGCACTCGGTCCCCGTGGAAAGCGCCCATTCCTCAATGAGCTTGTCGGCGCGGTGACGGCGCTTGCAGGCCTTGCAGTCGATGAGCGGATCGTTGAAATTCGTCACGTGGCCCGACGCCACCCATACTCTCGGATTCATGAGTATGTCCGCGTCTATGCCCACGTTGTAGGGGGACTCCTGCACGAATTTCTTCCACCAGGCGCGCTTGACGTTGTTTTTGAACTCCACGCCGAGAGGGCCGTAGTCCCAGGTGTTTGCAAGGCCGCCGTAGATCTCGCTGCCGGCGTAAATAAAACCCCTGTTCTTGCACAGGGAAACTATTTTGTCCATCGTTTTTTCGCTGTTGTTCATTTTCATCCTCCGCCCGCCGCGCAGGAAGCCCGGCGAAATTTTTTCCATCGTATAATAAGATAAAATAATTATATACAACGCGAGGTGATTGTCAATTGTCAATAAGCATAAATCGCGGCCGCATGATTGCAATTCCTCTTCCTTTGGGTTAAAATACGCTGAAACATCAACTTTTCCGGGAAAGGAACTCAGCCAATGTCGTTTAATGCCGGAGTCTGTGACGTAGCCGTTATCGGAGCGGGCCACGCGGGTATCGAGGCCGCCCTCGCCGCCGCGCGCATGGGCATGGACACCGTTATCTTTACCATAAATCTCGACGCCGTCGGGAACATGCCCTGCAATCCCGCCATAGGCGGCACGGGCAAGGGCCATCTCGTGCGCGAGCTGGACGCCCTCGGCGGCGAAATGGGCCGCGCGGCGGACCGCGCCTGCATACAGTACCGCATGCTCAATCTCGGCAAGGGCCCCGCGGTCCATTCTCTCCGCGCCCAGGCCGACCGACGCGAGTATCAAAAAATAATGAAGCACACTCTCGAAAAGCAGGAGGGGCTGCGCGTAAAGCAGGCCGAGATCACGGAAATAGGCGTGGAGGACGGGCGCGTCGTCAGCGTGACCACGCAGAACGGGGCGGTATACCAATGCCGCGCCGCCGTAGTCTGCACGGGCACCTATCTCCGGGGGCGCACCGTAGTCGGCGACGTGATGCGCGAGGGCGGGCCGGACGGCATGTTTGCCGCCTCTTCCCTGTCCGCCTGTCTTAAAAGCCTCGGCTTCGACATGCTGCGCTTCAAGACCGGCACGCCTCCGAGGGTGAACGGCCGCACCGTGGATTATTCCGCAATGGAGCCGCAGTACGGCGACGAAAACCCCGAGCCCTTTTCCTTCACCACGGAAACGCCTCCCGAAAACCGCGTGCTGTGCTACCTTACTTATACGAATGAGGAAACTCACCGCATCATCCGCGAAAATCTCGACCGCAGCCCCCTCTTTTCCGGAGCCATAGAGGGCGTGGGGCCGCGCTACTGTCCCTCCATCGAGGACAAGGTCGTCCGCTTTGCCGAGCGCAGGCGTCACCAGCTTTTCATAGAGCCGATGGGTCTCGATACCGAGGAGGTATACGTACAGGGCTTTTCCTCCTCCATGCCCGAGGACGTGCAGCTTAAAATGCTGCATACCGTAGCGGGCCTCGAGCACGCGGAGATCATGCGCCCCGCCTACGCCATAGAATACGACCTCATCGACCCGCTCGAGCTCTATCCCACTCTTGAGACCAAAAAGGTCTCCGGCCTTTACGGCGCGGGACAGTTCAACGGCACCTCGGGCTATGAAGAGGCGGCGGCGCAGGGCTTTGTCGCGGGCGTGAACGCGGCGCTTAAGCTGCAGGGGCGCGAGCCCATGATAATAGACCGCAGCGAAGCCTACATCGGCGCGCTTATCGACGATCTCGTCACCAAGGGCACCTCGGAGCCCTACCGCATGATGACCTCCCGCAGCGAGTACCGGCTGATACTCCGCCAGGACAACGCGGACAGGCGCATGGCCGATATCGGCCGCCGCATAGGTCTGATCTCTCCCGAACGCTACGACGCCGTCGTGAAAAAATACCGTTCCGTCGAAGAGGAGATAAAACGGCTCGAACGCACGTACATATCACCCTCTGAGGAGCTGAAGGAATACCTCTCCGGCATAAACGAGACTCCGCCTCAGTCCGGGATAAGTCTTGCCGATCTCATCCGTCGTCCTCCCGTGGATTACGTCTCGCTCGCCCCCTTCGATCCCGACCGCCCCGAGCTGCCTCCGGCCGTGGGGCGGCAGGCCGAAACGGAGCTGAAATACGAGGGATATATAAAGCGTCAGCTCAAACAGGTGGAGGAGTTCAGACGCCTCGAGTCCCGCAGGCTCCCTCCCGACATGGAATACATGGAAATACAGGGAATACGCATAGAAGCGCGGCAGAAGCTTTCCAAAATACGACCGGCCAATTTCGGACAGGCCTCCCGTATCTCCGGCGTAAATCCCTCCGACATCGCCGCCTTGATGATATGGCTGAACAGGAAATAAGGTAATATTATATGAAGAAAGTTGTTTTGGGGCTTTCCGGAGGGGTCGACTCCGCCGTTTCCGCGCTGCTTCTGCGCTCGGAGGGCTTCGAGGTCACGGGCATGTGGCTCGATCTCGGCATGGGCGGGCGCGAAGCGGCCGAGACCGCGGCGCGGCAGCTCAAAATACCCTTTGTCGCGTACGACGCCGCGGAAAAGCACACAGAGCTCGTCCGCCGTCCCTTTGCCGCGTCCTACGCCTCCGGCCTTACCCCCAACCCCTGCGTGATCTGCAACAGGCTGGTCAAGTTCGCCGCTCTCGCCGAGACGGCCGACCGCATCGGCGCGGAGCATATCGCCACCGGGCATTACGCCGGCGTCGACAGATTGGGCGGACGGTTCCGCATTCTGGAGTCCGACGGGGCTAAGGATCAGAGCTATATGCTCTGCGCTCTGGGGCAGGACACGCTCTCGCGCGTTGTTTTCCCGCTGTTTGACCGCGACAAGGGCGATATCCGCCGTATCGCCGCCGAGGCGGGCATAAGCGCGGCCTCGGCAAAGGACAGCATGGACGTCTGCTTTATCCCCGACGGCGACTGCGCGGGATATCTCGAACGGCTCGGATACGGCCTCCCTTCCGGCAATTTCGTCGACGCCGCCGGGAACGTGCTCGGCCGCCACGGCGGCGCTCACCGCTATACCGTAGGGCAGCGCCGCGGTCTCGGCGTAGCCGCCGGCAGGCGGATATACGTTTCCCGCATCATTCCCGAAAAAAACGAAGTGGAGCTGAGCGATATAGACGACCTTTCCGTGAGCGGGATACGCGCGAAAAACGTGAATTGGGTCTCTCTCGCCCCGACAGACAGCCCCTTCCGGGCCGAGATCAAGCTGAGACACGGCAAGCGCCGCTTCCCCGCGCTCGTCACGCCCGAGGGCGACGGACTCAGGATAGAATTCGACTCCCCCGTCAAAAAGCCCTCCGGCGGACAGTACGCCGTCGGCTACGACGGCCGCGCCCTGCTGTTCGGCGCGGAGATCGTACCGCGGACCGATTAGGCGTTTTATTGCATTTTCCATATATTATCCGATAAAAAAACGCGATTTTGCCCGATTTGTTTATTGATTTAGTATAATAAACGTGGTAGCATATATAAATACTGCGGCAAGGAGGCGAAACGCTCCTGGAAATCAAAAAATACACTCTTATCTGCGGTCATTACGGCTGCGGCAAGACCAATCTTTCTCTCAACCTCGCCGCGGACCTGGCCGGACGCGGCGAAAAGGTCACGATGGTGGATCTGGATATAGTCAATCCCTATTTCCGCTCCTCGGACTACACCGCGTTCCTTGAAGAGCGCGGGATACGCATGATAGCTCCGCGCTACTCCGGCTCCACTCTCGACATCCCCTCCATTCCCGCCGAGATCGCCGCCACATTTGAAAGCGACGGGTACGTCATCATCGACGTGGGCGGGGACGACGCCGGCGCTACGGCGCTGGGACGCTTTTCCGCCTCGATACGCGCGCTGGATTACGACATGCTCTACGTCGTGAACAAATACCGGCCCCTTACCGGCACCTCGGACGACGCCGCCGCCCTTCTCGGCGAGATAGAGGCAGCCTCGCGACTGAAGGCGACGGGAGTCGTGAACAACTCGCATCTTATGATGTATACCGATGAGGAAACGGTCCTCTCCTCTCTCCCGTACGCAGAGAAGACCGCCGCCGAGCTCGGGCTTGCCCTGCGCTTCACCACGGCGCCCAAAGACATTGCCGGCCGGCTTGACGTAAAAAACATTTATCCCGTGGAGGTATATGTTAAAACTCCCTGGATGCAGAAAGGATAAACATTATGGCAACTATCCGTGTAGACGACAAGTACTGCAAGGGCTGCGGGCTGTGCGTTGACGCCTGCCCCAAGCACATAATCGCCCTGGACAAGAAGAGGATGAACGCCAAGGGCTACCATCCCGCCGGGCTCATCGAAGGCGCCGAATGCTCGGGCTGCGCAAGCTGCGCGTCCATGTGTCCCGACGCCGCGATAACCGTCGAGAGATAAGGAGGAGAGAAAATGTCGGAAAAAGTATTGATGAAGGGCAATGAGGCCCTTGCGGAGGCCGCCATCAGCGCCGGCTGCCGCCATTTCTTCGGCTATCCCATCACTCCGCAGACCGAGGTGGCGGCCTACATGGCCAAGAAGCTGCCCAAGATAGGCGGAACGTTCCTGCAGGCCGAATCCGAGATCAGCGCCATCAACATGATCTACGGCGCGGCCTCCGCCGGCGTGAGATGCATGACCTCCTCCAGCTCCCCGGGCATCAGCCTGAAAAGCGAGGGCATAAGCTATCTTGCCGGCTCCGACCTGCCCGCTCTGATATGCAACGTACAGCGCGGCGGCCCGGGTCTCGGCGGCATACAGCCCTCTCAGTCCGACTACTGGCAGGCCACCCGTGCCACCGGCCACGGCGACTTCCACATTCTCGTCTTCGCTCCCTCCACGGTGCAGGAGATGATCGACCTGGTCTTCGCGGCCTTTGACCGCGCCGATAAATACCGCATGCCCGCCATGCTCTTCTCCGACGGTCTTCTCGGACAGATGATGGAGCCCGTGGTGCTGCCCGACGCCGCCGAGGTCAAGACCTACGAAAAGCCCTGGGCCGCCAACGGCCACGGAGGCAAGCGCTTCCACAACGTGATAAATTCCCTTTACCTCGACCCCTACCTGCTTGAGGACAAAAACCGCGAGCGTTTCGCCCGCTACGACCTCATCAAGGCCACCGAGCAGCGCGCCGAGGAGCTTATGACCGAGGACGCGGATATCATCCTCGTCGCCTACGGCGCTTCCTCCCGCGTATGCCGCAGCGCAGCGGTCGCCGCGCGCGCGGAGGGGCTGAAGGTCGGCCTCATCCGTCCCATTACGCTCTGGCCCTTCCCCGCCGATGTGCTCAACAAGGCCGCCGAACACGCCAAGGCCTTCCTCACCGTGGAAATGAGCATGGGACAGATGGTGGACGACGTGAAGCTTGCCATAGACTGCCGCCGCCCGGTACGGTTCTTCGGGCGCACAGGCGGCGTCATACCCTCGCCCGGCGAGGTCCTCGAACAGATCAAAATCATACAGGGAGGTCTGAAATAATATGGCTATCGTATATCAGAGACCGAGTTCCCTTACGGACATGGAGTTCAGCTACTGCCCGGGCTGCACTCACGGCATAATCACCCGTCTTGTAGCCGAGGTCATGGATGAGCTCGGCATCGAGGGCAGGACCGTAGGCGTCGCCCCGGTTGGCTGCGCCGTGCGCGCTTACGATTTCTTCGGCTGCGACATGGTCGAGGCGGCCCACGGCAGGGCCCCCGCCATTGCCACCGGCCTCAAGCGCTCGCTGCCCGACAACATCATCTTTACTTATCAGGGCGACGGCGACCTTGCCGCCATAGGCATGTGCGAGACCGTCCACGCCGCCACCCGCGGCGAAAACATCACCGTTATTTTCGTCAACAACGCCATTTACGGCATGACCGGCGGTCAGATGGCTCCCACGAGCCTGCCCGGCCAGATCACTCAGACCAGCCCCTACGGACGCGACGTCGCCGTTGCCGGCCACCCCGTGCGCGTCTGCGAGCTGCTCAGCACTCTTGACGGCGTCGCTCTCGCCCAGCGCGTGAGCGTGGACAGCGTCAAGAATGTGCGCATCGCAAAAAAGGCGATCAAGCGCGCTTTCCAGAATCAGATCGACGGCAAGGGCTACAGCATAATCGAGATCCTTTCCGCCTGCCCCACCAACTGGGGCCTTGAGCCGGGCGAGGCCCTGCAGTGGCTGCGCGACAACATGATACCTTATTATCCTCTCGGCGTTTACAAAGACATGTATCCCGAAGGAGGCGACAAGTGATGAAGCCCGATCTCACCTTACTGCTTGCCGGCTTCGGCGGCCAGGGCCTGCTTTTTGCCGGTAAGGTCACCGCCTACGCCGGACTTTTAGAGGGGCGCGAGATATCCTGGCTCCCCTCTTACGGTCCCGAAATGCGCGGCGGCACCTGCAACTGCTCCGTGACCGTTTCTGACGAACCCATCGGCTCTCCGCTCATACTCAATCCCAACGCTCTTATAGTCATGAACCTGCCCTCCTTTGATAAATTCATCGGCGCACCCGTTCCGGGCGCCGCCGTAATGGTGGACAGCTCCATGATCGACAAGCGCACCGACCGCACGGATATCGACGTGCACTACGTCCCCGCGACGAAGCTCGCCCAGGATAACGACATCGAGGGTCTCGCGAACATGATACTGCTCGGCAAGCTCATGGCAGTGACCGGCTTCACCACGATGGAGCGCATGTCCGAGGCTCTGAAAAAGTGCGTATCCGCCAAGCGTCCCGAGCTGTACGACAAGAACATGCTCGCCGTCAGACTCGGCGTTGAATACAGGGAGAACTGATCGTTATGCCGTTCCCGCGCCGTCGGTCAGCGACGGCGCGGGACAGATATTATCAAAAAAGCGCGAAAGGATGAGCACACATGGATAACGCCAAAGAGATCGCTCTTCGCATAGCCGGTCTGCGCGACGCCTGCGGGTACACCCAGCAGGAGCTGGCCGACGAGCTCGGGATAGATATAGACGTATATCGCTCTTATGAAGAGACCGGAGACGATATCCCCATCAGCACGATATTCCAGATCGCCAACAAATTCGGCGTGGACTTCACCGAGGTGCTTACCGGAAACGCCGCCAAGCTGGACACCTACCATATCGTCCGCAGCGGTCAGGGCAAGACAGTGGAAAGATACGAGGGCTATAACTATCAGGACCTCGCCTTCCGCTATACCCACAAGATCATGCAGCCGCTGCTGGTCACCCTCGATCCCTCCGACGAGCCCGCCGCTCTTGTCACCCACGTGGGACAGGAATTCAACCTGGTCCTCGAGGGCAGCGTGACCGTCACCTTCGACGATAAGGAATTCACCCTCGGAAAGGGCGACAGCATATACTTCAATCCCACGCATCCCCACGGTCAGAGATGCGCCGGCAATGAGCCGGCGGTATTCGTGACCATAATCGCGGAATAAGGAGTCGTTATACCATGCTTGAAAGATATTTACCGAGGATAGAGTTTGACTCCTACGAGGATCTCAAGGCCAACTACACCGTGCGAGAGCCGGAGGATTTCAATTTCGGCTTCGACGTGGTCGATCAGTGGGCCATAGACGAGCCGGGCAAGCAGGCTCTGGTATGGTGCGACGACAGCGGCGCGGAAAAGCGCCTCAGCTTCGACGATATAAGCCGCCTGTCCTCAAAGACCGCCTGGTTTTTCAAGAGCATCGGTCTGAAAAAGGGCATGCGCGTAATGCTCATACTCCGCCGCCGCTGGGAATACTGGGTATGCGCCGTCGCCGCGCACAAGCTCGGCGCGATAATCATTCCCACAAACCTGCAGATGACAAAAAAAGACATCGTTTACCGCGCCAATTCCGCGGACGTGCGCTGCATCATCTGCGTGGACGATGATTTCGTCGTATCCCAGGTGGAGGCCGCCCTGCCCGAATCTCCCACAATAGAAAACAGGATAATCGTCGCCGGAAAGCGCGGGGGCTGGATCGATTTCGACGCTTCCATCGCCCCTTTCCCCGATACGTTCCCCCGCCCCGTCGGCGAGGAATACGCCGGCGGCCGGGATACGATGCTCATTTATTTCACCTCCGGCACCACGAGCATGCCGAAAATGGTCTGCCATAACTACCTTTATCCTCTCGGACATATCGTTACCGCGAAATACTGGCAGCACGTCGAGGAAAACAAGCTGCACATGAGCGTATCCGACTCCGGCTGGGCCAAGTTCGGCTGGGGCAAGATCTACGGCCAGTGGCTCTGCGGCGCCGTCATATTCGTATACGATATGGAGAAATTCCACGGCAGCACCCTGCTCGCCATGCTGCAGAAATACCGCGTGACGACCTTCTGCGCCCCGCCCACGATGTACCGCTTCATGCTTCAGGAGGACGTGGCCTCATACGATCTCAGCTCTCTGCATCACTGCGCCACCGCCGGCGAGCCCCTCAATCCCGAGGTCGCGCGCCGCTGGCTCGAGCTGACCGGACACGTGATCTACGAGGGCTTCGGGCAGACCGAAACCACCGTCGTCATAGCCAACTTCGGCTGGACCGAGCCCCGTCTCGGCTCCACCGGTCTCCCCTCCCCGATATACGACGTAAAGATACTCGACGAGAACGGCAACGAGTGCGAGGACGGCGACGAGGGCCTTATCTGCATCTGCGGCATAGATGAGAAAATGCCCGTCGGACTCTTCACCTCATATTTCAAGGACCCCGAACGCACGAAGCAAAATCTCGGCGGCAAATATTACAGCATGGGCGACATGGGCTGGCGCGACAGCGACGGTTATCTGTGGTTCGTCGGCCGCAGCGACGACGTTATTAAAAGCTCGGGCTACCGCATCGGTCCCTTCGAGGTGGAAAGCGCGCTGATAGAGCATCCCGCCGTGGTGGAATGCGCCATCACCGCCGTGCCCGACCCCATACGCGGTCAGATCGTCAAGGCCACCGTCGTGCTGGCAAAGGGCTACGCTCCCGGCGACGAGCTGATAAAAGAGCTTCAGAACCACGTGAAAAAGACTACCGCGCCTTACAAGTATCCCCGTATAATAGAATTCGTGGACGAGCTCCCCAAAACCATAGGCGGAAAGATCAAGCGCGCTCAGCTGCGCGCTCAGGACGCCGCAAAGGGGAAATAAAACACTTTTGTCCGGACGGTCCGTCAGGATCCCGGGAAGGAGCGACCGCATGAGAAAAAAAGATACGCTGCTGCTTATCGGGCTTGTGCTTATCGCCTTCGGGCTGTTCATGTTCTTCAAGAGCACGAGAATATACTCCTGGGGCTTTTACAGGATAGGAAACTCCGTCTCGACCGGCGGGATACTCATCGCGCTGATCCTGCTCGACGTCGTCTTTCTTGCGGCGACCCGGCACAGGATCACGAAGATACTCCTGCCGGTGCTGATAGCAATGATCGTGCTGTCGATCATCCTCGGTACGCGTCTGAGCTTCACCGGCTCGCTGCTCGACATGTTCCTCATGCTCGTTCCCGCCGCCGTCGGCGCGGGGCTGCTGCTGAGGGCTCTGCTGTCGAAGCAGGAATGATTTAAATACTATTTACGGTTCATACATGCGGGTACGCGCCGGGCGCGTACCCGCATGTTGTCTGTTGACAAACGTCAGCAAATCAACGCGCCCTGCCGCTTTTTTTTCGGAAACAGTTGAAAAAAAGCGCAGATTTGCTATACTGAAATGAGCGATTTCCTTAACATCACACATATATTGAGGAGGAGTCCGAAGTATGAAGAAAAAGCTTGCGGCATTGCTGCTATGTGCGGCGATCGTGCTGACCTTCCTTCCCGCTGCCGCCGCGGCCTCGTGGCTGGACGTCTGGGAAGCCGAAGACAGCAGCACGTATGTTCATCCCGGCGAAACGGCCGTAATGATCGTGGACGCGCGCACGGAGTCGCCGGACGATCTTACCTACGTCTGGTATTTCTACAACAATGAAACAGGGAGCTATGAGCTCGTCGAGGGCGAAACGGGCCGCACCGTCGAGGTCGAAAACGTCAGAAGAACACTATACTATCGCTGCGATGTTTCCGACTCGTCCGGCGCGTCAGGTTCGGTATATTTCTGCATAAACACGAATAACGAGCTTTACGCCCGGGCCTCGGATGATAATAACGGCAGCGTCAAAGTCGCCCCGGGCGAGGACGCCGTTCTCAGCGTCGTCGTTGAAGGTTTCGATCTTGAGGGCGTTACGTACAGCTGGAGCGACGGCAACTATAACGTTATCGACGGCGCAGCGTCAAGCAGCTATACCGTGGAGAACGTGACCCGTCCCGAATATTATCACTGCTATGTTGAGGACGCTTACGGCTCATACGACTATGTAGATTTCCATGTCAGCGTGGACAACGCTTTCTCCGTCGAGGCCGAGGAGTCGAGCGTCACGGTCGATCCCGGTCAAAGCGCCGTACTTAAGGTCAATGTCAGCGCGACCGACATGACAGGCGTAACATATACATGGCTCAACAACAATTACGATGTGATCGACGGAGCGGCGTCAAACAGCTACACCGTGGAAACCGTTACCGGGCGCGCCAACTATCGCTGCACCGTGGCAGACCGGTACGGCAACAGCAAAACGGTCGCTTTTACCGTCAGCGTGGACAACGCTTTCTCCGCCGCGGCTGCGGAGGAAGACGTTGCGGTCGCTCCGGGAACAAATGCCGTTCTTACCGTGAATGCGAGCGCCAAGGATCCCGAAAGCATTTCATACAAGTGGTACGACTATAACTATAACGAAATAGACGGTGCGGACGGAGCAAGCTATACCGTTGAAAACGTAACAAAGCAGAGGACATACCGCTGCTATGTTTCCGACACATACGGCAGCTACAGGAACATTTACTTCTATGTAAGCGTCGACAACGCCTTTTCCGCCGAGGCCGAGGAGGAGGACGTCTCGGTCGAGCCCGGAGCGGACGCGGTGCTCAAAGTCAACGTCAGCGCGACGGATATGAGCAATGTAACTTATACCTGGTACGGCAGCGGCGGCGCCATAGACGGCGCTGCGTCGGACAGCTATACCGTGGAGAACGTGAGCGGCTACTCCAATTACCGCTGCTATGTGGACGACGGGTACGGCAACGGTCAGACGGTTTATTTCTACGTAAGCATCGACAATGAATTCAGCGCCGAAGCGGAAACCGAAGACGTCTTTGCGGAGCCCGGCGAGAGCGCCGCGCTCAAGGTTAACGTGACCGCGAAGAACATGACCCGCGTTTCCTTCAAATGGTATGACGATGACTACAATATCATTGACGGCGTCGTGGGCGACAGCTATACCGTAGAGAATGTGGGCGGACGCACGAGCTACCACTGCAATGTTCAGGACGGCTACGGAAACAGCACGACAGTATGGTTCTACGTCGGCGTGGACAACGGCTTCAGCGCCAAAGCGGCAGCGCAGACCGTTTACGCGGAGCCCGGTGCGGACGTGTCATTGAAGGTGAACGTGACTGCAAAGGATACCGACGGGATGACCTTCAAATGGTACAGAAACGGCAGCTTCATTGAAAGCGCGGCTTCGGACAGTTATACTCTGGAGAACATCGACGGATATTCAAGGCTTTACTGCACGGTCTCCGACAAGTACGGCAACAGCGATACCGTATACTTCTATGTATATGTGGATAACGCTTTCTCCGCCGAGGCGGAAAAGCAGACAGTCGCCGTAGAGGCCGGCGCGAACGCCACGCTGAAAGTAAACGTCTCCGCCAGGGATACCGACGGGATGACCTTCGAATGGTATAAAAACGGCAGCCTCATCGAAGGCGCTGCGACCGATACCCTTACAGTCGAGAACGTTCGGACCTACGGCGAGTACAACTGCAGAGTCTCCGACAAATACGGCAGCAGCGGCAATGTCTGGTTCTATGTCAAAGTTGACAACGGTTTTTCCGCAAGGGCGGCCAAAAGGAACATCAGGGTACTTCCCGGCGAGGACGCCGAGCTCAGGGTCAAGCTGACCGTCAGGGATGACGAGGGCCTGAGCATCCGCTGGTATGAAGACGGCAGCCTCATAGAGGGCGCGTCGGGCACGAGCTATACCGCGGAGAACATACTCGGTCAAAAACAGTATCGCTGCGATGTTGCCGACAGGTACGGCAACAGAAAGAGCTTGTGGTTCAATGTAAGCGTAAGAAACGCTTTTTCCGCCAAAGCGGAGAAACAGGACGTTTTCGTATCTCCCGGCGGGACCGCGGCGCTCAAGGTCATAGCCACCGCCAAGGATACGGACGGCATGACCTTTGAATGGTACGACGGCAATTACCGCCGCATCGCGGATGTCGAGGGAGACACTCTCACCGTCGAAAACGTAACGGCTAAGTCGAATTATCGCTGCGACGTCGAGGATAAGTACGGCAACAGCAGCACGGTATACTTCTACGTCAGCGTGGACAACGGCTTCTCCGCCACGGCTGCAAAAACGAACTTCACCGTATCCCCGGGCGGCAGCGCGCTGCTGGAGGCCGGCGTAACGGCGACGGATCGGGAAAACCTCTCGATCAAATGGTATGACGGACAACGCCTTCTTGATACCGCCGCTGCGGCGACAAGCATAAACGTCGAGGACATTTGGGAGTATTCCGAGTACAGATGCTCCGTCGCCGACAAATACGGCAACAGCAAAACATTGTGGTTCAATGTGAGCGTGGACAACGGCTTCTCCGCAACGGCCGAAAAGCAGAGCATCTCCGTTCCGGCCGGCGGCTCCGCCGTGCTCAAAGTGAACGCGAGCGCCGCGGACAGCGAAGGCATGACCTTCGTGTGGTATGACGATTATACGCTCACCGAGGCCTCCGTCACGGACAGCCTGAGCTTGACAAACATAAGCGAAAACAGGGATTATCGCTGCACGGTCACGGACAAGTACGGCAACGAAGTCAATGTATGGTTCTATGTCAAAGTGGACAACGCTTTTTCCGCAAGAGCCGAAAATCAGAGCGTTTCGGTCCCCAATGGCGGCAGCGCGGTGCTGAAGGTCATTGCGTCGGCAAAAGATCCGGACAGCCTCACATTCACCTGGTACGACGATGATTACTACGTTATCGAAGGCGCCGAGACCGCTGCGCTTACCGTCAGCGATATCACGGAGTGCGGCGAATATCACTGCACGGTCGAGGACGTTTACGGCAATTACAAATCCGTATGGTTCGACGTGTACGTTGATAACGGTTTCATTGCGACGTCGACCAGGAGCACCGTTTACGTTCCCGTGGGCGGCAGCGCCGTGCTGAACGCGAATATAAGCGCGGCAGATCCCTCCGGAATGATCATCGAGTGGTATAAAGACAGCACTGTCATCCCCGGCGCCGAAACGGCCAGCTATACCGCCGAAAACGTGACCGGATACTCCGAATACAGATGCGAGATCGAGGATCGGTTCGGCAATTACGCGTCCGTTTGGTTCAATGTGGGCGTTGACAACGGCTTCACCGTAAGCACACCCGGCGGAAGCAACAGGTATGTTGCGTACGGCGACCCCGTGACCCTGACTGTGCTGTGTACCGCCGTCGATACGGACGGCGTCACCTACGAATGGGCGGAACTGACAGAGCAGTACGAAGACGGCTATACCTACTATTCTTCTTCCCCCATACCCGACGCGGTCTCCGATACCTACGTCATACAGTCCGTTACGGGAAAACGCACGATAAACTGCACCGTCACCGACAAATACGGGAATAATGAAACCGTTACGTTCACCACGGGCGTGTATAACGATCTTTCCGTCATGAGAATCGGCGATTCCGTTCAGTTCGCGCCGTACGGCACGCCGCTGACGCTTTCGGTACAGGTCAGCGCGATAGACCGGGACGGCCTGGAGTGCGTCTGGACCGAGCTGTCCGGGGATAAGTATTCGAGCAGCTCCGGAGGACTCGTTCTCGGCGCCGGTACCTCCTATACCATTCCGAGCGTAACGCAGAGCACGGTGTACCAATTCCGCGCGGTCGACAGGTACGGCAACGACGCGTCCTGCATATTTACCGTCGGCCCGGACAATGGGCTGACCTTAAACCTTGCGCCGGGAACGGAATACGAAAACTATGTGCCTTACGGCGGCAGCAAGACCGTAGGCTTCACCGCGACCGCGACGGACGCGGAGGGACTGAGCTATCAGTGGTACGGGTACTCCTGGAACGGCGATTATTATGAAACCGTATATTATGATGAATCAAACAGCGGCACGTTCACGGTAAGCAATGTTACCCGTGCCGTAGAGCTCGAATGCTGCGTCACGGACAAGTTCGGCAACTCCATAGGCGAAAGTATTTCAGTCGGCGTGGAAAACGGTCTGACCGTCGCCTCCGCGGACGGCGGAAACACGGTATACAGTCTTGCCGGCGGAGCGAGCGCGACCCTTACGGCCGCTGCCTCGGCGACCGATCCCGAAGGACTCGCTTACAGCTGGAGCATATTGATCCCCATAGACGAACACAACAGCAAATCGAGACCGCTCGGAGTCACTTCGGCATCCTGCACAGTCAGTGAGCCCGGCAATTACAGGTGCACCGTCACCGATAAGTTCGGCAACCGGAAGGGCGTTACCTTCACCGTGACTGCCGGCGGAGACGTCGGCGGCAAGGACGGTCTTGTGCAGGACTCCGACGGTGTATTCCGTTACTATCGCTCCGGAGTGCTGCAGAGCAGCTTCACCGGCCTTGTTCCGACCGACTACGGCATCTGGTATGTGAGCCGGGGCGTGCTTGACAAGAGCGTAAACGGTCTTACGGCAGTGGGCGGAGTGCTGTGCGAGATTTCCGAAGGACAGCTCGTCGATTGGCACACCGGCCTTGTGCAGTACGGCGACAAATGGGTATATGTCGAGAGCGGCAAACAGGCCATGTCATATACCGGACTTCTGCAGACCGATTACGGCTGGTGGTACGTGGCAAAAGGCATCGTGGATCCGGGCTTCACCGGCCTGTTCACGAACGACTACGGCACCTGGTACATTTACAACGGTCAGTATGCCGACTGGTTCACCGGCCTGTTCGCCGACGCCTCCGGCACGCGGTATATCTACAACGGACAGCCTGCCGACTGGTTCAGCGGCCTTATAAGCACCGATTACGGCTGGTGGCTGGTATACGAAGGACGGCTTGCCGATTGGTACACCGGTCTTTTTGCCAACGATTACGGGACCTGGTACATTTACAACGGTCAGCTCGCGGACTGGTACGCCGGACTTGTGGGCACCGATTACGGCTGGTGGTACGTATACAACGGCCAGCTTGCAAATTGGTACACCGGACTTGTGCAGAACGACTACGGCTGGTGGTACGTTTACAACGGTCAGCTCGCCGACTGGTTCACCGGCCTTGTGGGCACCGATTACGGCTGGTGGTACGTTTACAACGGCCAGGTCGCAAATTGGTTCACCGGGCTGGTGCAGAACGACTACGGCTGGTGGTTCGTATACGAGGGACAGATCGCAAACTGGTACACCGGGCTGTACAACAACGATTACGGCTGGTGGTACATCTATAACGGTCAGGCGGCGACCTGGTTCACCGGCCTTGTGCAGAACGATTACGGCTGGTGGTACATCTACGAGGGACAGATCGCAAACTGGTACACCGGCGTATTTACCAACGACTACGGCACCTGGTTCATATACGAGGGCTCGCTCGGCGACTGGTACACCGGCTCCTATGAGCAGAACGGCGTGACTTATCAGTTTGTCGGCGGACACTGCGATTGACAGCTTGTTTGTTTTGCCTTACATGCGTCAGCAAAAAAACTCATGGGGCGGCCCGGATCGGCCGCCCCATGAGTTTTTTGTGATTGAATATGAAAAAGCGCAAGACATGATAATTCTTTGTTTTTTGAACTAAAAAGCTTGCAAAAATTGCTCTGCTTGTATATATTTGATATCAGAACATTAAAAAGCGGCAGGACACGACGGGTGGCCGCCCGACATGCCCACTATGCTGAGTGCTGTAACCACTCAACACAACAGAAGTTCTGCGTCTGCACTGTAGGCTCATTTTATTCTTTCGCCCCGGCTTTTGCAAGATCATGAGGCGCAGGATTATCGTGAACGATATCGTGTTTCGTCCTGTATTTTTCAGGCGGTGTTGAGTAATACGCTCAACACCGTTTTTTATTATCGGATCGGCCGTGCGGCGCGATTTCACCCCGCACGAACGGCACGGAAACACTGCAAGGGGGAAATAAGGATGAACGGCAATTTGAAAAAAATAACAGCGGCGCTGCTGGCGCTGGTTTTCCTGCTGGCGCTGCTGCCCGCGGAGGCGGCCGCGGCAACCTCCGGCAGCTGCGGAGCAAACCTCCGCTGGACATTGGACTCCAGCGGCGTACTGACGATATCCGGCACGGGGGATATGACTAATTTCAGCTTAGGAGTCGAGCCGCCGTGGTATTACATGCGCGATCAAATCAAGACGGTTATTATCAAAAACGGCGTGACGGGCATCGGCAGCCTGGCTTTTTATGAATGCAGCAGCCTGACGAGCGTGACTATCCCATCGAGCGTGACATACATAAGCAGTCAGTCTTTTTCCCGCTGCAGCGGACTGACGAGCGTGACTATCCCGTCGAGTGTGAAGTACATAAACGACAATGCGTTTTTTGGCTGCAGCGGACTTACAAACGTGACGATTCAGGAAGGCGTGAAGAGTATCGGCAACGGGGCATTTGGCAGCTGCCGCAGCCTGACGAGCATCACCATCCCAGGAAGTGTGACGAGCATCGGAAGCAGTGCGTTTGGCAGCTGCAGCAGCCTGACAAGAGTGACGATCCCCGAGGGCGTGACGAGCATAGGAGACTATGCGTTTTCCGGTTGCAGCGGTCTGACGAGCGTGACTATCCCGTCGAGCACGACGAGCATAGGAGACTATGCGTTTTCCGGTTGCAGCGGTCTGACGGACGTATATTATGCCGGAAACCGGGAACAGTGGAACGCGATAACAATTTACCGAAGCAACTTCAGCAGCAACGACAGTCTTCTGAGCGCGGAGAGGCATTACAACAGTGTCGGTGAAGCGACGGATATTTCGATCATCATACAACCCGAGGACGCCTATGTTGAAAGCGCGGGCGAAACTATAAGCGTGAGCGTTGAAGCAAAAGGCGACGGTCTTAGCTATCAATGGTATTCGAAAGATCCAACGGCTTCCGATTTCGAGGTTACAACCATCAAGGCCGCAATTTACAGTGTAGTTATGGACGCTTCAAAGGATGGCAGACAGGTCTACTGCGTGATCAACGACGCCTACGGCAATACCGCCACGACAAACACGGTCACCCTTGCCATCGGCTCGCCGACGGTCGCATCCGGCAGCTGTGGAGCTAATCTTACTTGGGCTTTGGACACCGACGGCGTGCTGACCGTATCCGGCACAGGGGCTATGACCGATTATGAATACAAAGGAGCACCGTGGTATGACCTTCGCGCATCTATCACGTCCGTGATGATCTCCGAGGGCGTGTCGGGCGTAGGCGACTATGCGTTTTTCGACTGCAGCGTCATGACGGATGTTACCATCTCCGAGAGCGTGACGAGCATCGGCAACTATACATTCAATAATACTGCATTCTATAACAATGAAGATAATTGGGAAAATGAAGTGCTTTATTGCGGGAAATATCTGATTGAAGCAAAACACCGGCTTTCCGGCGAGATTACTGTAAAAGAAGGAACAAAAGTGATCGCCGACTCCGCGTTTACCAACTGCAACGACCTTACGAGCGTGACGATCCCCGAGGGCGTAACGAGCATAGGCACCTCTGCATTTTCCAGCTGCAGCCGTCTGACAAGTGTGACAATCCCCGAAGGTGTGACGAGTATAGGTAAATATGCGTTTTATAATTGCAGCAGCTTGACGAGCGTGACGATACCGTCGAGTGTGACGAGCATCGGCAGCTGTGCGTTTCAAAACTGCACCGGTCTGACGAGCGTGACTATCTCCGATGGCGTGACGAGCATCGGCTACTCTGCGTTTTACGGCTGCAGCGGCCTGACGAGCGTGACGATCCCATCAAGCGTGACTAGCATCGGCGACTGGGCGTTTGAAGGCTGCAGAGGCCTGACGGGCGTGACTATCTCCGAGGGCGTGACGAGCATTGGTATCGGTGCGTTTCAAAACACGGCATTTTATAACAATGACGATAATTGGGACAACAAAGTGCTGTATTGCGGGAATTATCTGCTTGAAGCCAAAGGCGACCTTTACGGCGCGTATACAGTCAAAGAAGGAACAAAGGTGATTGCCGGCTCCGCGTTTAACGGAAGCGGTCTGACGAGCGTGATTATACCGTCGGGTGTGACGAGTATCGGCGACAGGGCGTTTTCATACCTTGGCACTCTGACAAAAATGATTATCCCGGAGGGCGTGACAAGCATAGGAAACCATGCGTTTGAGGGCTGCGCCGCGCTGACGAGCGTGACTATCCCGTCGAGCGTGACGAGTATCGGCGCCGATGTATTTTTAGGCTGCAGCGGTCTGACGAGCGTGACGATCCCGGAGGGCGTGACGAGCATCGGCGAACGTGCGTTTTACGATTGCAGCAGCCTGACGGACGTAACTATCCCGTCGAGCGTGACGAGCATCGGCGACTATGCGTTTTACCGCTGCAGAGGCCTGACGAGCGTGACGATCCCGGAGGGCGTAACGAGCATAGGTCGCTCAACGTTTGAAGAATGCACCGGATTGACAAGTGTGACCATTCCGGAGGGCGTAACGAGCATAGGCGACTATGCATTTTCCGGATGCTACGGGCTGACGGGCGAAATTGTCATCCCGGAGGGTGTGACGAGCATAGGGGACAGGGCGTTTTCCGGCTGCAACCGTCTGACAAGTGTGACCATCCCGGAGAGCGTGACAAGCATAGGCGACTATGCGTTTTACGGCTGCACAAGCCTGACGAATGTATATTACTGCGGGAGTTATCCTCAATGGAGCGCGATATCCTTGGGAAGTAACAACGACAGCCTTCTGAACGCAAAAAGGCATTATAGACTTACGATCACCGAACAGCCCTCTGATACGTACGTTGAAAGCACGGGAGATACTACAAGAGTGAGCGTCGCAGCAATAGGCGACGGCCTAACCTATCAATGGTATTTGAAAGACCCGACGGCATCTGATTTCGAGCCTTCGCCCATCAATACCGAAATCTACAGTGTGGTGATGGACGCCTCCAAAGATGGCAGACAGGTCTACTGCGTGATCAACGACGCCTACGGCAATACTGCTACGACAAATACAGTCACCCTTACTATCGGTGCATCCGGCACTTGCGGAGACAATCTCCGCTGGAAGCTGGACAGCAGCAGTGTGCTGACCATATCCGGCACAGGGCCTATGACCGATTACGCTTACAATGAAGCGCCGTGGTATGACCAACGCGCATTGATCGCGTCCGTAATGATTTCAAATGGCGTAACGGGCATTGGCGACAGTGCATTTTACCGCTGCACCGGCCTGACGGGAGTGACCATTCCGCCAAGCGTGACAAGCATAGGCTGTGATGCGTTTTACGGATGCAGCAGCTTGACAAACGTCACTATCCCGGAGGAAGTGACGAGCATAGGTAACCAGGCGTTTTATGACACAGCCTTCTATAACAATGAAGATAATTGGGAAAACGGAGTGCTGTATTGCGGGAATAATCTGCTCGCTGCCAAAACTGATCTTTCCGGCATTTATACAGTCAAAGAAGAAACAAAGGTGATCGGCGACTATTCGTTCTACTATTGCAGAAGCCTGACAAGCATGACAATCCCTTCAAGCGTGACGAACATTGGCTACGCTGCGTTTTACGGCTGCATCGGCCTGACGAGCGTAACGATCCCTTCAAGCGTGACAAGCATAGGCGACTGGGCGTTTAACGGCGGCAGCGGCTTGATGGACGTATATTACGCCGGAAATCAGGAGCAGTGGCACGCAATAACAATTTACAGCAGTAACAAGAGTTTACTGAATGCAGATATACATTACGACAGCGACATTGATTCCGTACCCGGAATTGTTGCCTCCGGCACTTGTGGTGCAAATCTTCGATGGAAGCTGGACAGCAACGGCGCGATGACGATATTCGGCACAGGAGAGATAACCGATTACGGTTACGGAGCAGCGCCGTGGTATGACCGACGCGAGTCGATCACGTCTGTGATGATCTCCGAGGGCGTGACGAACATAGGCGACTATGCGTTTAACGGCTGCAGCGGCCTGACAAGCTTGATGATCCCTGAAAGTATGACGAGCATAGGCGGCCGGGCGTTCAACGGCTGTAGCAATCTGACGGACATATATTACGGCGGGAGTTATGCGCAATGGAAAGCGATAACGACAGGCAGCGGAAACGGGGTCCTTTCGGAAGCGTTGATGCATTTCGGAGTGATCGACGGATCCGAGCGTGAAACGGTCGCCTCCGGCAGCTGCGGGGATCATCTTACCTGGGCTTTGGATGCCGGCGGCGTATTGACAGTATCCGGCACGGGAGAAATGGGTAATTATTCTTCTTCAGATGCTCCCTGGTATTCTCAGCGTCGCAAGGTCCGCACTGTGAAAATATCCGAAGGAGTGACGAGCCTCGGCGAATACGCGTTTTCCGGATGCAGCCGACTGACGGATACGATTATCCCGGAGTGCGTAAAGAGCATAGGAGGACACGTGTTTGACGGTTGCAGCGACCTTACAAACGTGACGATTCCCGAAAGCGTGACGAGCATCGGCAGCCGGGCGTTTTATGACACTGCTTTCTATAACAATGAAGATAATTGGGAAAACGGAGTACTGTATTGCGGGAATAATCTGCTCGCTGCCAAAACTGATCTTTCCAGCGCGTATACAGTTAAAGAAGGCACAAAGGTGATCGGAGGATCTGCGTTTTATGGCCTCGGCGGGCTGACAAGCGTGACGATCCCATCAAGTGTGACGATCATAGAATCCGAAGCGTTTTCCGGCTGCAGCGGACTTGCGGACGTATATTACGGCGGAAGCTTGGAAGAATGGCAAGCAGCATTGACAGAAAACGGCAACGACAGCCTGAAGAATACGCAGATACATTGCCGGGTCGGCGAGGACAGGAATATCGTCGCCTACGGCAAATGCGGAACACGGCTCGGCTGGACGCTGGACTCTGACGGCGTGCTGACGATATCTGGCACAGGAGAGATAAACGATTACGGTTACGGAGCAACGCCGTGGTATGACCGACGCACATCGATAACGTCCGTGATTATTTCAGAGGGCGTTACGGGTATAGGCAGCGGAGCGTTTTATAACTGCAGCGGACTGATGAGTGTGACTATCCCCAAGGGCGTGACGAGCATAGGCAACTATGCGTTCTACAACTGCAGCGGACTGACGCACAAATATTACGGCGGGAGTTATGCGCAGTGGAAAACAATCACAACAGGCAGCGGAAACGGGGACCTCTCAGAATCATTGACGCGTTTCGGGGTGATCGACGGATCCGAGCAAGAAACGGTAGCCTCCGGCAGTTGTGGGGATAGTCTTACCTGGGCTTTGGCCGCCGACGGCGTATTTACGATATCCGGCACGGGGGAAATGAGCTATTCCTCTTCAAATGCTCCATGGTATTCACTGCGTCGCAGGATCGGCGCCGTGAAAATATCCGAGGGTGTGAAGAGTATAAGCAGCTATGCGTTTTCCGGATGCAGCGTCCTGACGGATGTGAGCATTTCCGAGGGTGTGAAGAGCATAGGAGACAGCGCGTTTTCCGGCACAGCATTTTATAACAATGAAGATAATTGGGAAAACGGAGTACTGTATTGCGGGAATTATCTGCTCGCTGCCAGAACGGATCTTTCCGGCGCGTATACAGTCAAAGAAGGAACAAAGGTGATCGCAGACTCCGCGTTTCGAAACTGCGGCAGTCTGACGAGCGTGACATTCCCGGAGAATGTGACGAGCATCGGCGGTTACGCATTTTACGGTTGTATCGGCCTGACGGGCGTGACGATCTCGGATGGCTTGACGATCATAGGTAACTTTGCGTTTTACGGCTGCAGCAGCTTGACGGAAGTGGCGATCCCTGCGAGCGTGACGATCATAGGAGACAGTGCGTTTAATAACTGCAGCGGCCTGACTCACATTTATTACGGCGGGAGTTATGCGCATTGGAAAGCGATCCCCACAGGCAGCGGAAACGGTATCCTTTCGGAAGTGCTGACGCATTTCGGAGTGATCGACGGATCCGAGCGCGAAACGGTAGCATCCGGCGTCTGCGGAGAATTCCTTGTTTATACATTAGACGCAAGCGGATTGCTTACCATATCCGGCACGGGGGAAATGAGTTCTTCTTCAAGTACTCCCTGAAATTCTAAACGACGCAAGATCGGCGCTGTTAAAATATCCGAGGATGTGACGAGTATAAGCAACTACGCGTTTTACGGCTGCAGCGTCCTGACGGATGTGACCATTTCCGATGGTGTGAAGAGCATAGGCAGCTGTGCGTTTTACGGTTGCAGCAGCCTGACAAGCGTGACGATCCCGTCAGGAGTGACGAGCATAGGCAGCTATGCATTTTACAACTGCATCGGACTGACGGACGATTTCTTCATCCCAGAGGGCGTGAAGAGCATTGGCGACTATGCGTTTTCCGGATGCACAAATTTGAAAAACGTAACGATCCCTTCAAGTGTGACGAGTATCGGAATCTATGCGTTTTACGGCTGCGACAGACTGACGAATGCGATTATCCCTGAGGGCGTGAAAAGCATCGGCGACTGTGCGTTTTCCGGATGCACAAATTTGACAAGCGTGACGATCCCGTCAAGCGTGACGAGCATCGGAAGCTATGCGTTTTACAACTGCGGCGGGCTGACGGATGTGATCATTTCCGAGGGCGTGAAGAGCATAGCCGAATATACGTTTTCCGGATGCAGCAGCCTGACAAGCGTGACGATCCCTTCGAGCGTGACGGATATCGGAAGCTATGCTTTTTACGGCTGCAACCGACTGACGGACGTGACTGTCTCCGAGGGCGTGAAGAGCATAGGAGGACATGCGTTTGAAGAATGCAGCGGTATGACAAGCGCGACGATACCGGCGAGCCTGGAGAGCATAGGCAACTATGCGTTCAACGGCTGCGGGAGGATAACGGACGTATATTACAGTGGAAGTCAGGAGCAGTGGAAAGCCGTTATCAAGGGCGGCTTCAACGACGGTCTCCTGAACGCGGAAAGACATTACAACTCGGTGCCGCCCTCCTTCGATCCTTCCGTCACCGGTCTAGTATATTACGGCGACAAGTGGATATATGTAAGCGGCGGCAGACAGGCAACCAAGTTTACCGGCCTTGCGGAGAACGAGTACGGCTGGTGGTACGTCCGAAACGGCGAAGTTGATTTCACATATACCGGCCTTGTGTGTAATGAGTACGGCTGGTGGTACGTTCGCGGCGGCGGACTCGACTTCGGCTTTACCGGCCTCGTGGAGAACGAAAACGGCTGGTGGTACGTCGAAAACGGCCATATCTACTTCGATCATACCGGGCTCGTATGCAACGAGTACGGCTGGTGGTACGTACGTGACAGCGGACTCGACTTCGGCTTCACCGGCCTCGTCGAGAACGAAAACGGCTGGTGGTACGTGGAAAACGGACATATCTACTTCGATCATACCGG
>JAEEGI010005718.1_pt1 | contig 28506 bp, 22 predicted proteins | sample 8958751 | NCBI WGS metagenome assembly JAEEGI01 (sample SAMN16246545, study PRJNA631951) | gut metagenome | biome: gut microbiome; feature: rumen; material: KS-attached | host: Bos | place: Iran: Karaj | collected 2018-10 | reverse complement strand
CCGCTAGCTTATCCGCCATGATAGCGGCCGAGGGCGTTTCTATGGTTGCTCCTACTTTGATGTCATCGTTAAAATCAAATCCCTCATCACGAAGATCACTCTTAATCTCGTGTATCAATGATTTGATATTTCTCATCTCCTCAATGCATGTGATCATGGGGATCATGATGGACAGATTGCCCCCCGCACTGGCACGTAAAATTGCACGGAGCTGCGTGGTAAATATATCCCTGTGACCGAGGCTGTATCTGACTCCTCTGTATCCCAGAAAAGGGTTGTCTTCTTTTTCAAGGTCCAGAAAAGGAATGCTTTTGTCTCCGCCGATATCCAGAGTTCTGACGGTAACTTCTTTGCCTTTCATAGCGGATACGATCCTGGAGTAGACTCTGGTCTGTTCGTCCTCATCAGGTATCCTGCCCTCACCGGAGAGAAGATTTTCCGTTCTGAAAAGTCCTATTCCTTCTCCGCCCTCATCGATCGCATGCATGACACTTAAGATATCCGAAGCATTACACAAAACAGAGGCTTCTGTACCATCAGCCATGACTGTCTTCAGATTGCGATAGCCTTTCAGTTCCTCGAGATCCGCGAGGTTTTTTTTTCTTTTGGCGGAATATGAGGCGACTATCTGAGGATCCGGTCTTTCGTATACATATCCGCTGCTGCCGTCCACGATCACCGTATCTCCGTCGGCAATCTCTTCGGTTGCACGCACCACATCATAAACCGCAGGAATACCCATGGACTTTGCAACAAGTGCGGAGTGTGAAGCCATTCCGCCGTTCTCGCAAACAAGTCCCGCAATGCTGTAATCCTTGAGCAGTCCCACCATATAGGGAGTAAGCCGGGATGCCACAAGAACCGCTCCCGGTTTCATATCGGATATCGCTGCGATATATTCCTCATTACTCATCACTTCATTTCCCTGAGATGAGATAACCTTTGCGATCCCGATTCCTATTCCTTTAGATACTACAGATCCGTTTAACATATATCCATCCTACAGAAGGGTCATGACTTTGACATAGTCTTCCGTCTTATCCCTCATTATCTCAAAACCTTCGGTAACAATCAGGCAATCTAAAAGATCATATAAGCCCGTAATACTTAAATGCTTTATATATTCCGTCCTCATAGATCGAGTCGGTAACATAATCGGATGCCATCAAAAGCTCGGGATTACCCTGTCCCATTGCTATTCCGTGGGCTGCGGCTTTGATCATCTCCATATCGTTCATTCCGTCTCCGACAGCATATATATTCTCTGCAGGAACGTCGTAATATTTTCTGACAAACTCCATTCCGGTTGCCTTGGAGTGACCCTTCGGGACAAATTCAACCACGATATTATTATGATTGATCTCATACAGGAAATCATCGAGTTTTTCGCATACAAGATCGTAGTCCGTTTCATCGGTGATATCCGCGCTGAACTTATTAATGGGATCGTCGCAGGTGACGGTATCAAGTTTTTTAGCTCTTTCTCCGAGAGATTCCCAAAGTGTTTTGGCAAAAGGATCATCAGGAAAATCCTCAGGATCGAAGAAACAGTTCCTGCTCCCTTCAAGCACAAGAGGCATGTGCTCATCGTGCAATACTTTTAGCGAGGTCTGAACCTGGTCCCATGTAAGAAGCTTTTGGTAAAGTATCTCTCCACCTATCTCGACATGGCATCCGCAAGCTGCCACCACACCGTCCATGCCAAGTTCATCAAGTGCCTTGTACATCGTATTGGATCTGGAACGTCCTGTGTTGATGAATACCTTATTGCCCATTAATCTTGCAAGACGTATGGCATCCTTGGTGCTTTCCGGGATGCGAAGCGTTTCATCCCAGATGGTCATATCTATATCAAGAAATATCAGATTCATTCTTTTTCTCCGTTCATAATCAGTCCCTCATACCCGGCCATGAACGGGATCGTAAACATTATAGGGAAAGCATACCTTGCATGCTTCATAAAACACGGTCCCGCCATACATACCAGAAGTGATATGAGTTGCACGGCATAAAGCCTCGAAGAGCCTTTGCGTCTTCGGATCAGAATAAACATTATCCAGGTCCAAAGTCCCGGACTCTGGAGCATTCCGAAAAATGAAATCCTGTCTATATATCTGTAAGCGAAAATAATGATCTCGTCCGCGCCTTCAAACAATCCGGTTCTGGTAAACAGTTCGCTGTCGCCCTCGTATCTGACGGATGTGTCGGTTTCAGGGTCAAGCCATCCGTAAACGCTTAGGAAAAAAGATTCGAAATACGTGCCCGGATGCTTAAAGAACATTCCGGTCCAGGTTTTCAAATAACCGAAAACCACATCATTTCCCGCCTCCGTATCGTAGTATTGCTTAACCGGATCGGAGATGGTGGGGTCATAGCTTTCGATCATATCCCTATAATTCCCGAAAAGCGCATTAATGCTTTCAATCTCTTCAGGAGTAAGTTCATCCTCATACCGCGTCATATAGAGTGCGGTCTGTTGCATAGGAATCGAGAGCATCTCTTTAAGCCCGTCACTCTGTGCACCGGTGTATGCCTTGATACCTGATGACAAAGCGGTATAGATGCCCAGGGGGAGTATGATCAGAACAATTGCCTTTTTAATAACATGTTTACTTACGGAATCCTTCAGCGCATAAACACTCATAACAAGTCCGCTTACGAAGATGATTATGCTTCCGTTGTTCCTGCACATGCATGTCAAAAAAGCGGCAAGGATTATCTTACATACCGACTTTCTATCCTCAAGAAACTTTTTCTCATCGTCGTAGAAAGAGATTGTAAGGAGTACATACCATATTACCGCGGCAATAAAGAAAACATCCTTGATGGCGGTGGTAACTATGTTCGAATAGATGGGTGACAAAACATACACCCCGGATACAAGCGCAAGAAGCGGAGCTTTCGCTCCTCTTTTCTTCAATTCCTTTACCGTCAGAGAAAGTGCGGATGCAAGTGCGATCTCCTGGAGAATGATCCATATAAACAATCCGAGATCATAATTTCCGAATACCGCCTTAAAAAGCTTAATCCATGCACCGATCACTGCGGTAAGCACTATCGGATGATGACCCGACCAGGGCATTTCCCCGGTTGTCTGCATCATCTGCCCGATGAAATCCGCATTGTAATTCCCCGGATAATTTAAGATCGTAATGGGCAGCCACAACAGGATAAGTATCCAAAATACATTCCTGAAAATATGCTCATCGAAAACTCTGTCCAAAAACTCCGGACCGTTCTCAAGGGATGATACCTTCTTTAATCCCGCTTCAAAGAGTGCAAAGAGAAGTCTGAATATCACTCCGAATCCCAGGGATGCAAGTGCACCTCTTACAATAAACGGAAAAGTATCAAACACTCCCGAAAGATTTCCGAATTCGGCCGCAGATCTTCCGAATACCACTATGAAACCAAGTGTCGTCGGCAGGATAAACCCGCGCAAATGCTTTCCGAATTTCTCTCGGACAAAATAAATCGCCGCTCCGCACAAAAGGGAGGAGACGATCATGTCAAACTGATAGTCCCCAAGTCCCGAATAGATCCTTGCCTTTATCAGATCAAGACTTACTCTTCCGTATGCCCAGAAAGGCAGCCCTTCGGTAAACTTAAAAGTCAGCGCAAACCCTGCCAAAAGAGCGGACAGGATAAATCCTGCCGCATCCCGGGGTTTATTCTTTTGTCTCAAGACATTTTTATCCAATACCTTAACCCCACATCATATATGAGACACCCATGCACAGCCTTGTGAAGAATAAAAGGCCGCACCAGGTATGATATGCAAGAACAGCTCCGCATCCCGCAAGGTATGCTTTCTTAATTATGTTCTTATCGGTTTTGAAAATCTTAAGATCGTTTATCCAGGTGATAAGTGCGATACCGAAGATTAGGATAATGGTAAACGCATATCCCCAGCTGAAATTTGCATCCATATTTCTGGCTCCTTTTTCACTGAAAAGGAAATACTCCATATAGCCCGTTCCGGCACAGATCCATGCAAAAAGAAGGTATCTGTTTTTAAAGATATCTTTTATGTGCAAAAGAAGCATCATAAGAGGAAAAGCTATGGACAGGATGCTTACGATGGGCAGGTAACCGGTATGAGCACTCATGGCCACTCCCGGCGCTATCATAATTCCGTTTCCGCCCGCACCCGCTTTAAAGAGTGCATTGTTCTGAAGTGTCATCACCGCCAAAGAAGGAACCACGGAGGAACCGAAAAAGACTAGTCTTCCGAATGGAGCTTTATGCCTTACAAGATCTGCAATCAGAAAGATCAGCATTGCAGGGGTGACCGCAAGAAAGAAATTAGGCTTGGCTGCGGTTGTAATTGTCAAAAGAAATGTGAAAAATAAATATGACTTAACTGTCAGTTTCTGAGTGATATTCTTCTCGATCCGCATATAATCCAGAATAGTCCATAGTCCGAGCCACTTCATCATCAGATAGGTGGAATTATGCCAGATGGAGGCGGCATGCATTCCCATATATCTTCCGTCGGAAAGCCCCTTTATATAGCAAGGCATGACTATGTTCAGAAGCAGCGCCAGTATAATGGCAATATTCGAATCCATCTTTTTATCCGAAACTTCCATTATCAGCTCTGCAGTAAAGAAAACCGAAAGAGCCGCAAACAGTCCGAGAAGAACGGGAAGAAGTTCCAGGGTTCCGCTCTTTGCAAGTCCGATTATGATAAAAGATATGAGCGAATAGATAAGCCCGTCATCCACAGCAAGGCTGATATGTGCCGGAAGATCAGACTCATAAACCGATCCTTCGGTCCAGCCCATAAACTTGTAATACAGAAAAACACACAGCACGCAGTATGCCGTAAGCAGTACCGCTGCCGTAATCTTATAAACTCCGGATGATCTTTTCTTATCAGACATAGAAATATCCTCCGCCGTAGAGCATCACAAAGAAAGCAATTCCGCAGCCCAGATGCCATACAAACACCGCCCATTCAAAGACCAGCATCCATACCGGCTGCTTTTTCTTAACGGTATTTTCGATAAGGAGCATGAGTCCGGATACAAATACGAAGAATATTCCGTACATATATCCCCAGGCAAAATTACAATGCTGAAGTCTTTCTCCCTTTTCGTACAGACATAAGAATTCCAGAAATCCCGCCATCATTACTTCCCAGGACAGAAGAAAGATCTTATTGTCTTTAAATCTCTTCAGATTCAAAAGCATCACCACTCCGGGAAATGCATTTGCAAGCATCACCGCAAGAACGATGTTGTCAGTATAAACACCCCATGCCTTTCCTATGGCAAATCCGATTCCGCCCTCATCTCCGGCATGTGAGTTCGAACCGAATACTCCGCCGAACTGGATCAGCAGCGTTATGAATGTGGGGATGGCGGTTGCAAGCAGACAGAAGAATTCCCTGGTCTTTTTTCCCTTTGACATGATCAGTCTGACGATCATGTGCACCGCTGCAGCTGATACAAGTATAAATGTGAAGCTGGGCTTTGTCAGAGTCGCAAGCAGGAGAAAAACTCCGAAGGTCACATATTCCTTAACATCAACATGGTCTTCGTAATATGTCAGGATATGAGCAAAGAGGAAAAAAGCCACGATAGCAAAACCTCTTGCCGCAAGATAGGTCTGATTATAGTAAGGGTTTGGGCTGTAAACCCCGAGATTTCTGAGAGTTATTCCCGGAAGGTAGATGCCCTTGGGAGGATAGAGCATCGATACGAAAAACAGAGCATAAGTAACAAGGATTATGAATTCCTCATATGCCGTTTTGTTTTTATCTTTATCCGAAACAAGAGGTCCCAGATTCTTAAGCATGAAATATGAAAGAACGGCCGGGGATATGGAATTGAGGATGGTAGCGGAAACGGCTGCCCCCATCTCCACTCCTCCGAACAGAGCAAAGAATTTGCCGAGCAGAAAATAAACCGGATAAGGGAAATCAAATCCGCTGTCGATTCCCTGCATTTCCAGCAGGTATGCATCTACGTCAGAGCCGTAGACCAGATATTCCGTATGATAAGCCTGATTCCTGAAGAGCACAAAAAGAAGGTATGTGTACGACACAAGCATCAGGATATAAACAATCTTCGTTACCTTTCTCAAATCCTTGATCCTCCAAAAACATATCAAAATATTATAACATACACGAAATCATTAAAAAAGCGGAGCCAAGCGGCCCCGCACGTATTTTCAGGATGTCCGGATACCGATATCCGGTTCGTTTTTCGAATACTCTTCATATTTATCATCCTGTTCCGTGTGCATATCTTCCCCGGGAAGACCCTTGAAGAAACCGATCAGAAACGGAACGGATATAAGTGCGGAGAGGATATCGGCACACATCTGTGAACACTGGATCCCCAAAAACCCCATAAAAAGCGGCAATATAACAAGAAGCGGAATATAGCAAAGTCCCGACCTGAGCATGGATAGTATCGATGCCTTCCTTGCTTCCCCTATACTCTGGAAAAGCATGTTTCCCACAACGGATATGGGCTGGACCACAACTGCTATACACATGAACCTGAGTGCCGGAATTCCGTAATAGACCACCATGTCATCATCCCTGAACACCCTTATTATCTCCGCAGAGAAAATAAAACCGAGAACGGCAAGTCCGGTCATAAGAATGGTTCCCGCTCTCCAGGTTGCAAAGCAGGCTTCCCTTACTCTCTTGTACTTACGGGATCCGTAATTAAATGCAGAGACCGGCTGAAATCCCTGCCCGATACCGATCATGGTGCTTCCTATGAACATAAGCACTCTTCCGTCTATGGTCATGGCCGCGATTGCTGCATCACCGTACGGCTTGGAGCAGGCATTGAGGACCATGGTCGAAAGAGTTGCGCAAAGCTGCCTGAGGAGCGAGGGAAAACCCGTCTTCACGATTTCAAAGATCCTGCCAAATATCTCCGATGCGGGCAGTTTCAGATACGATAGATTAATGGAGCTTATGGCTCTGTGTGAGAGGAACATATAAAGAAGTATCCCCAGACTCACTATCTGGGACACCATGGTGGCAATCGCCGCGCCCTTTATTCCGAGCCCATAGTTAAACATAAGTATGGGGTCGAGCGCCATATTCAGTATGCCGCCGGATACAAGACCGAACATTGCAAAAAATGCCCTGCCCTCATATCTGAGGACATTGTTCAAAACACAGCTCACCGCAAGAACGGGGCCTGATATCAATATGTACGTTGCATATGTTTTGGCATATGGGAATATGGTGGCGGTTGCCATAGAATTTATAAGAGCATCCAGGAAGACGAATCCCATCAGAGTAAGAAATACCCCGGACAAAAGCGATGCACTTACTCCCAGAGTCAGTGTCTTATCCGCTTCTTCCTTTTTGCCTGCAGCAAGAAGTCTTGCCACCTTAGAACCGCTCCCCTGACCGTACATAAATCCGAAGGCCTGGAAAACGGACTGAACACTCATTACTATTCCGATGGCCGCGCTGGCACTTGTGTTGATCTTCCCGACGAAATACGCATCAACCAGGTTATATACCATGGTTATCAGCATACTTATGACAGTAGGAACCGCAAGTGTAAACACCAGCCTTCCCGGAGGCGTCAGGATCATTTTTTTATACTGCCTTGCTTCGTCCTCGTTCACTTGATCCTTCCGCCTTTCATATTATTGATCATGATCATTTCAATATTTCTTTTATACGCTCTACGGTCTCCGCTTCGAGCACAAGGGATGCAAGGCTCCTGCAGCTGGACATGGTAAGTCCGCGGACCGTCTTTTTGATCTCGGCTATTTTATACGGTGACACACTCAGATTTCTGACTCCCAGCCCCAAAAATACCGGTATTATACAAGGATCAGACGCAGCTTCGCCGCATACGGTAACAGGTATTCCCACACTGAGGGCCGCATCACAGATCTGCCTTACCGCTCTTAAGACAGCAGGCTGATATATGGTTACATATCCCGACAATGCAGGATTTCCCCTGTCGGCACACATAATGTATTGTGACAGATCATTGGTTCCTATGGAAAAGAAATCGACTTCTCTGGCAAGTTCCTTTGCACACATCACCGCAGCGGGTGTTTCCATCATGCACCCGAGCTTTATATCCTCACGATATGATATGCCGTGTTTTCCGAGTTCATACCTGCATCCCTCTATAAGATGCCTTGCCTCTATGACCTCGGAAAGCGACGTTACCATAGGGAGCATTATATCGATATTTCTTCCTTTTGACGCTTTAAGGATCGCTTTGACCTGGACCATAAAACCGTCCGGATCCAGAAGACTTCTTCTGATACCGCGTAATCCCAGAGCAGGATTATCCACATGGCTCTCGCTTTCAAGAAGAGAATCCGGACCTTTGTCCCCACCCACATCCATGGTTCTGATAACCGTATTCTTTCCCGCAAAAGAATCCGCTATCCGGGCATAGATCTCCTCCTGCTCATTCTCAGGATAATTGAGATCTCCGGTCATGAACAAAAATTCCGTTCTGACAAGTCCCGCTCCGTCTGCCAAAGCGGCTTCATCGGGAACATCACCGGAGCTTATATTACACAGCACGCCTATCTCTGTTCCGTCCTTGGTCTTTACAGGCTCCGCAGCTGCAGGCTTTATACTTACAACCGGCTTAACCTCAGGGATATATTTTCCTGAGTACTTATTCTTTTCTTCCGCAGTGGGATCGATTATTACTACTCCGGATTTACCGTCTACAATACATTCTTTGTTACCCGATACATCATCAGGTGCATAAGGAACTCCGAATACTGAGGTGATCCCCATTGACCTGAGTATTACCGCGGCATGGGACGCTTCGCTTCCGCCGCGCATCACAATAGCCCTTACTTTTTCCGCCTTACAGCTTACTATCTGTGCGGCAGAAAGCCTGTCTGCAAAAATGACATCTCCGTCATCTTGGGGATCACTGTTTTGGAGAGTGCCGCTTTCGCCTCCCATAAGAGACATAATACCGTTCTTTACTTCTTCAAGATCTTCGTTTCTTGCGATCAAAGTCTCATCGCCCGAAGTGTTGAGAATATCCGCATATTTCCGGCACGCTTCTTCAATCGCATCTTCCGCGAACATTCCGGAATCTATCAGTTCGAGAACCTCATCCGAAAGCACAGGGTCTCTGGATATCATGATCTGGGCTGAAATAATATCCTTGCCTTCCTTGGTGGAGCTTTCCGATGCGATAGTTTTCATGGAACTTTCGTATTCCAAAAGAGCATCAAAAAAACGCATCCTTTCGAAGTCAGCGTCAGCCTTCTCCCGCTTTGTCTCGCCGGAGCCTGACGCAAACCTCGCACGGATACGTCCTATTACGATTCCATCTTTAATGGGTAATCCTTTATACTTCATCGAATACCTTCATTATGTCTTCATACCCGGGAAGCTTGCCTTCAAATACGGCTGCGCTTCCTGCAGCAACTCCGAGTTTAAGCGCATAACCCGGATCATGTTCATCGAGGAATCCCTTGATAAATCCGGCAGTCATCGAATCTCCCGCACCGAATGCACCCAGTGCTTTTCCGGCAGGAGCCTTGCACTTATGAACATCACCGTTCTTATCAAGAAGCAGAGCACCGTCTGCCCCCATAGATACTATAACATTCTCAGCGCCTTCTTTGTGAAGTTTTTCTGCCTCTTTTATGATATCTTCGACAGATTTTAATTCCTTTCCCGAAGCCTGGCAGAGTTCTTCGAGATTAGGCTTGATGAGGAAGGGCTTAAACTTCAGAGCCTTCTTAAGTCTGTCGCCCGTCATATCCACTACGATCTTAACGCCTTCGGGCACGGATCTTAAGATCCTCTCAAGAGTATCCTCAGGTGCCTTGGCAGGCATACTGCCCGCAATAACAAGGAAATCCTCGTCGGTCAGTTTCTCTATTTTCTCGCAGAGTTCTTCAACCGACTCGTCCTCAACCAAAGGTCCCGCAGCATTAAGTTCGGTCTCTTCGTATCCGCGCTCAGCCTCATCTTCAAAAGGGGTTCTGATCTTAACATTGATACGGCTTATTCCGTTCTTGTAAGGAAGCATGATAAAACCGGTACGGATTCCGATGCTTCTTAATGTTCCTTCGATCTCATCTCCGGTGGCGCCTGCTATAAATCCGAGAGCCCTTGAGGGAACATCCAGATTCTTCAGCACAACGGAAACATTGATTCCCTTACCGCCCGCACGAAGTTCTTCCCTGCCGGATCTGTTTGTGCCGCCCTTTTTAAGGTAAGCAGAAGGATACATTACATAGTCAAGGGACGGGTTCAATGTAAGAGTGTAGACCATTTTTATTTCCTCCTTGGTTTCAACATGCTGAAGAAAAGCAGCATAGGGAACAGTTCGAGTCTTCCCGCAAGCATGTCGAAGATCAGTATTATTTTCGAATACGCGGAAAAGAAACCGTAGTTACATGTGGGTCCGACAAGAGAAAGGCCGGGGCCGATGTTATTGATGGTTGCGGCAACCGCGGTAAATCCCGTTGTGAAATCATAGTTCTCGATACTTACGAACAAAAGCGAAATGAAGAATATCACAAAATAGATCGAGATAAATACGTTGGTAGACCTTATGACAGGCTCTTTAACAATGTTACCGTCCATTCTAAGAAGTTTGACCTCCCTGGGATGACGGAGTACGGACAGTTCCTTGGCAAACTGCTTCATAAGAAGGACTATCCTGTATACCTTGACGCCGCCCGCGGTAGAGCCGGAGCATCCGCCTATCATCATGAGCATAAGAAGTATGGTCCTTGAAAGTTCCGGCCACATATCAAAGTCCGCAGTCGAATATCCGGTGGTTGTCATGATCGAAGCCACCTGGAAGAATGCATGGCGAAGCGAATCCCCCGTACTCTGATACAGGTGACTGATATTGAACGCGATAATGGCGGTCGAAGCAAGTACGATCGCAAGGTAATATTTTACTTCCTCGATATGGAAAGCTTCTTTTATCTTGCGGGATATTATAAAGAAGTAAAAGGTATAGTTGATCCCGCTGGCAGCCATAAATACCGCGATTATCATCTGCTGTACGGCAGTGTATGTTCCGCAGGATTCATTGACAAGCCCGAAACCGCCGGTTCCGACCGTACCAAAGGTCAGAAGCGCGGATGAATAAAGATCCATTCCCGAGATAAGAAGTGCGGCCATTTCAGCTATGGTGATACCGAAATACATGCTGTACATAAGCCTTGCCGTATCGCGCACATGGGGAACGATCCTCTCTACGGAAGGTCCGGTGGACTCAGCTCTCATCAGGTTCATATCGGAGGTGCCGAGCATGGGAAGAACCGCCATCATGAACATGAAGATTCCCATACCGCCGATCCAGTGCATAAAGCTCCTCCAGAACATTCCGGATCTGCTGAGCACGGTTACATCGGAAAGGATACTTGCTCCGGTAGTGGTAAATCCGGAAACGGTTTCAAACAGAGCGTCGATGTAATCCGGGATATCACCGCTGAGCATAAGGGGAATCGCACCGAATACGGAAAGTACGACCCAGCACAGAGCAACTATTATATATCCTTCTTTGAGGGAAAGATTTTTTCCCGGCTTTATCCTTGCAAGGGGAATTCCGGGAACAAGACATATAAAGACGGTGAGAAGATACCACATCCAGTTACCGTCCCTATATATTAATGAGATAATCATGGGAAGGAGCAGAAAAGCACTCTCAAACAATAAAAGTATTCCCACGATATAAAGGATTATCGAATTCTTTTTCATGATCACTCGAGAATCTCCTTGATATTGGCGATCCTTCCGCCGCTCATGACTATAATGACTCTGTCTCCCACCATCAGTTTATCCTGACCTGTGGGAATAATATTCCTGCCGTTTCTGAAAACGCTGCAGACAATGGCATCCTTTCTGATCTTAAGGTCTTTGAGCATTACGCCCGTAACGGCGGATTCCTCTTTGATCTTAAACTCTATCGCCTCAGCCTTTCCGTCTTCAAGCTTATAAAGCGATTCAACGTCGTTTGAAGGATCCGTGGAGAGCGAACGGGCGAATTTAACGATATAATCCGCGGTGATCGCCGAGGGATTGATTATCGTATCGAGATTCAGCGCATCTATTACGGAACCGAAGTTAAGTCTTCCGATCTTGGTTACGACCTTGGCCTTGGAATGCTTTCCGGCATAAAGGGACAGAAGTATGTTCTCTTCATCAAGTCCCGTAAGTGCAGCAAACCCCTGAAATGAGGACAGTTCCTCCTGATCAAGAAGGTCTCTGTTTGTTCCGTCTCCGTGAATGATCCTCGCTTGGGGAAGTCCTTCGGAGAGCTCCTCGCATCTCTTGTAATCCATCTCAACGATGGTGGTTTCGATACCGGATTTTATGAGTCTTTCGGCAAGATAGTAAGACAGAGTTCCGCCGCCTACGATCATGGCATTTCTTACCCTGCCCTTTACAACACCAAGCTTTTTAAAGAATGCCAGGGCATCCTTTCTGGTAGTGGCGATGCTTACGTCATCATCTGCGGCAAAAGAGAAATTACCTTTGGGTATGATGACCTCCTTGCCTCTTCTGATAGTGCAGACGATTATTCCCTTTAATATGTCTTCTCTGAGAATCGAAAGAGCCTGTCCGCAAATGGGCATTTCTTCGGTTACATGGAAATGGAAAAGCTCCACTCTTCCGCCCGAAAAGGTATCGATCTTAAAGACCTGAGGGAAGAGAAATACTCTGGATATCTCCATTGCGGCGGTATCTTCCGGATTGATGACCATCGCAAGGTTAAATTCTCTCTTGAGGAAATCTATCTCATGTGAGTAGATAGGATTCCTGACTCTTGCTATGGTCTTGCATCTTCCGGCTCTTCCGGCGATAAGACACGCAAGAAGGTTCTTCTCATCGGAATCCGTGACCGCTATAAAGAGGTCGCATTCCTTAATGCCGGCCTCAAGAAGTGATTGGTAACTGACACCGTTACCTATTACTCCCATGGCATCGTAATGATTGGTTACCGCTGCTATTGCCTCACTGTCCTCATCGACAAGTGTTATATTATGATCTTCGCTGGACAGCAGCTTGGTGATAACCATACCTACCTTACCGCATCCGACAATGACTATGTTCATAAATCCTCCGGGGCATATATGCCACCTTTTTACGCCCAAAACACTACATGATGTATAATACTATTTTAAAAGGGATATTTCAATCAAAGCCCTGCGTAACCGTTTGACCAAAAACAGGCACTGATATATTATTTTTTTATGGAAAATTCTCGTAAAAAACTGACTTACATCACACTTGCGATCCTTGTAATAACCGCAGTTATTGTTTTCTATGCCAACCGTATCATCCCATTTATGATGGATGATATATGGTACTCGACACTTTTGGATTCCGATAAACCCATTACATCCCTCGGTGACATTATTCATGCGCAGACCTGGCACTGGCATAACTGGGGCGGAAGAAGCATAGCTCACGGTCTTCTCCAGCTCATCATCCTGGCCGGCGAAGGTTTTGCGGATATCTTAAATACCCTCTGGCTCTTTGTTCTATCATTTACGATAATCCTCTGTTCAGGGACTTCCTCTGCGAATCTTAAGAATAAGCTCGCTGTAATAACCCTCACTTCCGGGCTGATCGTCGGGCTTTCCGCCAATTGGAAGATGAGCATGTTCTGGGAAGCCGGAGCAGCCAATTATCTCTACATCACTGCTTTTCTTCTTTTCTACATGTTCTGCTATTTAAGAGAGGTCGAAGGTGTGGTTAAGCCCCTCCCCGGGATCGTGTTCTGGATGATCCCCCTTGCCCTCATCGCAGGATGGAGCAACGAAAACATGGGGCCCACCTGTTTTATCGTCTCCCTGATCGTTATGTTCCTTACCAAAAAGAGAACAAGCAGGATCCCCTTCTGGATGATCGAAGGAAGTATCATCTGCTTCATCGGATGTATTTTATGCATCGCAGCTCCCGGTAATTTCGTAAGAGCGGCTGAAGCCGAAAAAGAATACGGCATTCTCTGGAAACTCTTCCTCAGATGCTACGGGGAGTGCAAAGCTCTCTTCTCATTCCAGATCCTGACACTGCTTACACTTGCTGCCGTTTTGGTCATCAGCATATCCGTCCTTGGAATAAAGCTTAAGAAGACGGAGATCATAATACTTGTTGCCGCCCTTCTTTCCTGGGGCGCAATGATACTTTCTCCCCACTATCCCGACAGGGCAACCTTCGGCACAATGTGCCTTATGATCAGTGTGATAGTATCCCGCAGCATTTTTATCATTGAAAAGAAAAAAGAGGCGCTGTGGCCTCTTTATCTCGGTGCTGTTTTGATCTGGCTGAAAGGTATGTATGATATCGGCGAATTCATCGCGATCTACCTCGGATGGATCAAATGATCATTTGCGTGCCAGATGAGGAGATTCATTATACTCTTTGATGAACTCCCTGGTATAATCCGCATCCGATCTGCAGGGTGCGTATACGGTTCCGTACTTCTGTCTTGTTTCCTCACCTTTTCCCGTAATTAATAATACGGTAGGTTTTCTGACTTCGAGGATTGCTTTATGAATGGCAGCTCCTCTGTCTTCTATTTCCTCATATTCTATACCTGCTTCACGGGCATACTTGGCAACCTCTGCCGAGATCTCATCTGCGGGATCAGGTCCCGGATCCTCGGCACAAATGTATATCTTATCCCCATACTTGGCCGCAACCTGAGGAAGCTCATACCTTCTCTGATAAGCCTTTCCGCCGGGACATCCGAATATTCCCACGATCCTGTATCCGGGGAATTCTTTTTTGACGGATGAATAAAGTGCTTCGAAGCTGAGCTTGTTGTGAGCATAATCCACAAATGCGTTTACAAGTCCGTCCTCGCTCTTAAAAAGCTCCATTCTTCCGGGAGATTTTGCCTTCCTTAATCCCGCCTTTATACAATTTACCGGTATGTTATATATTTCCGCGGCAGCGATAACACCCAATGCATTTTCAACGTTGAAAAGGCCGGGCATGGTAAGCTCAAATTCTTCTTCAAATGCGGGAGCCTTCTTTTTGGTAACGGAGAAAAGAATACTGCTTCCCTCTTTGCGGATGTCATGTGCATAATAATCCGCCTTGGGATCCTTACAGCTTATGGTCGTAACATCCCCCGCAGCTTTCGCTTCCTCAAGCACTCTTTCTGCGCAGTCAGTATCAAGGCAGACAACGGCATGCTCGGAGAGAGCAAACATCTTCATCTTGGAAGAAAGATAATCTTCGAAATCCTTGTGCTCATTGGGGCTGATATGATCCTCGGAGATATTCAGGAATACCGAAACATTAAATCCTATGCCCAGAACCCTGTCATACTTAAGCGCCTGACTGGATACCTCCATCTCCATGAAATCAATACCTGTGCTTACGGCATTATAGAAATGTCTGTGAAGCTCAAGGGACTCGGCAGTTGTGATGTGGGATTCTTCTCTGACAACACCGTCATAATTATCGATGGATGACAAAACTCCGCTCTCGGGCTTACCTATGCTCTCCAGATATTCATCCACTACATATTTCATATAATAGGTAGAAGTGGACTTTCCCTTGGTTCCGCCAAAACCCGTAATATTTAATTTCCTCTGGGGATAATCATAGAAAAGATCTCCCAGAAGTGGCATTGCCTTTCTTATATCGGATACGATCATGGCAGGAACCTCTCCGCCCTCTTCGTATCCTGTTTCGGAGATGTATGCGCATGCTCCGTCGGCAATTGCCGACTTAAGATATTCCGGTTTGAACGCGGCTCCTTTGCATATAAAAAGAGTACCGTCCTTAACCTCTCTGGAATCATAAGTCACAAAAGCGATCGTTTTTCCGAAGCCTTCTTCGTTAATGCATTCCTTAAGAAGTCCGGCTTCATCAAGTGCATCTTTATATTGTTTTAGTGTTAAAACCTGAGCCATTTTATTTCCTTACAGTTCCTCGTATTCGGCACCGCTTCTTGTTATGGATTCTCTTACCAGTACATCAAGAGCATCAACACAGTGCATGGGAACTTTGTGATGTTTCTTATATACGCTGAGCTCCGTGCAGGCAAGGATTATAACATTGCATCCCTTGCCCTGCAGATTGGTGACTGCAGCATGGAATTTGTCTTCGTCTCCCAGTTTTCCGGCTTTTATATCGTCGTAAATAAGGGACATGACTTTCTGCTGGTATTCGGGATCGGGTATCTCGGACTTAAGACCGAATTTCTCGCAGGCCTTCTGATAGAGCCCTGTCTTAACCGCTCCGTCTGTTGCAAGGATTCCAACCTTCTTAACCTTTATCTCACCTTCCGCGATATATCTGGCGGTTTCCTCGATCATATTGATAACAGGGATCTCAGTCATAGCCTGGATCTTATCAAGGAAGAAGTGTGATGTGTTACAGGGAATGGCAATGTTTCCCGCACCGCACTTTTCAAGCTTTTCTATCTCGCCCTTCATGGCGGCAAGCAATTCTTCATATTCTCCGGAATTAATGGCACCGGTTCTGTCAGGCATCGATGCATGACTTAATATGACCATGTCGATATGATCCTGATCTCTCAAAGCCTTCGTATGTGCTATTACTTCTTCGTAAAAATATGCGGTAGCCTCGGGGCCCATTCCGCCTATCACTCCGAGAATCTTTCTCATGCGGATATCTCCATATCAGATCTTGTAATACTTCTTAAACTTAACATAATGGCTGAAGTAAGTTCTGATCATCCTGTACATTCTTCCGGGATTCGAATCCCCTTTTAAGAATACGGGATTAACAACCTTCCCGTCCTTCCAGAGTCTCTTCATCCTGCTCTTAAGGTCTTCATCCTTGACATACTTAAGGGCAACGCCTTTGGGAACAACGGTCCAAAGACGCTCTTCCCTTGCATATTTAAGAGGAAGATCCTTTCCGTAGAAATAATCTTCCGTAATATATTCCGCTACGTTAAATCCGGAACCTGTTACATAGAAATTACTTCTTCCCTGTCTGGTATTTATTTCGAAGAACTTGAACTTCCCGTCACGGGTATCGTATTTGATATCGAAATTCGAATATCCCACATAATGCATGGATTCAAGAAGATTCTTGACTCTCTCCATAAGCTCATCATTGGGCTCCGTGATGATAAGGGCATGATTGCCCAGTCCGTGAGGAGTGTGCTCTTCCAGAAGAACGTGTCCGAGGCACATCATCTTTACTTTTCCGTTATGATCCGAATATGAGGTAAGTACTCTCATGTACTCATCATTTCCGGGTATCCTGTCCTGAATGATCATCTTGTCGGTGTAACCCGCACCATAGATATCATCAAGAACACTTATAAGCTCTTCCCTGTCATGGATGGTGTAGACCTTCTTCTGGGTATCAAAGGGATGCTCCCAATACTGAATACCGTTTGAAGGCTTCATGATGACCGGATATTCGAAATTCATCTCGAATTCTTTTCCCATGGATCTGTCATAGATGACGGTTCCGGGATAATCGATGCCCCACTTGTCGCAGAGCCCGTAAAAGGTCTCCTTCATCTGAAGAGAATGCATGAGCTCGTAATCTATATAAGGAGTGATGATATTCTCCGCAAGTTCAGATTTATGCCTGGAACAAAGAGCTACGTATGAATCTCCGCAGCCTACAAGTATTATGGTCTTGTCTTTGTGATCGGCCGCGAATTTATTGATCCTCTCCACAAAATACTCATCCGTTTCGATACGGGGATCAGCCTCATATTCGATTATCCTGCTGTCATAACTGGGGCCGGTGGGATATTTACCGAATACATAACACTTGACATTATATTTCTCGTAGAAAGCTCGGGAGACGGAATATGTGTTAATATCTCCTCCGAGCATCACAGGAATGAACTCTTTTTCCGTAAAAGATAAGGACATTTTTACGTTCCTTTCAACATTTTCCCTTTTTTTCAACAACTTTTAGTATATCACAAACTGGATTATTATCCACTTTTGAAGTAAAATGTGAATTCGAGGTAAAAATTATGAGAAATTTAGGATCAACATTATTAAAAATTCTTGGCGTACTGATCGCCATACTTGTCGTTGCTTTCATTGTCTTATTGATAGTAATATCCGTAAGAGAATATAAGCCGGCAGACTGGGAGCAACTGGAGGTTTCTTCAAATGCTTCTCCCGAAGAAGTCATCTTACCCGGTGACAGTCTTAAGATAGTCACATGGAATGTTGGATGCGGAGCTCTCGGAGACAACGCGGATTTCTTTATGGATAACGGTAATATGGTTTATACCGCAGACGTCCAGAGGGTCGGTGAAAACATAGGCGGTGTAATATCTTCCTTAAGAGATATAGATCCCGATATCATGCTCCTTCAGGAAACCGACATCAATTCATCCAGATCTTACCATGTAAATGAAAAAGATCTGATTTCCGATGCATTTCCCGCCTATGACAGCACGTTTGCCTATAATTTTAAGGTAGATTACATCCCCTACCCCATTCCCCCCATCGGAAAAGTAGAGAGCGGACTTACCACTTTTTCACGTTACGGAATATCATCTGCAGAAAGGATCCAGCTTCCCTGTCCTTTCAAATGGCCCGTAAGATGTCTCAATCTCAAGAGATGCCTTTCCGTTAACAGGATTCCCATCGAAGGAAGTGACAAGCAGCTGGTAATCGTAAACCTTCATCTTGAAGCTTATGACGACGGTGAAGGAAAAACAGCCCAGACAAGAATGCTGGCTGACTTTCTCCGGAATGAAGCCACTGCAGGAAATTACGTAATTGCGGGCGGTGATTTCAACCAGAGATTTTCAAGCACCGACGTCTCCGCATATCCCGAATACGAAGGCACATGGCAATGCGGATTGCTTCATGAAATCGAGTTCGGTGAACATCTGATCTTCTGTCAGGACTCTTCATCACCCACCTGCAGATCACTTGATAAGCCTCTTGCAGGGGCAGACCGCGATACTTTCCAGTACTACGTTATCGACGGATTCATCGTTTCCGACAACATAGAAGTAAAATCCGTTGAAACCATCGATAAACTGTTTACTTACACCGACCACAATCCCGTGGTTCTCGAAGTAATCTTAAATCCGTAATCAATTATTCTGACATGTGAAAAAGGCCTCCCGCATATGCGGGAGGCCTTAAATATTATCATCAGATATCGAACAGATCGCTGTATGCCTTGAGCGCACCGTCGGTCTCGTGAGCGAGAACCTTCTTTGCAAGAACCTTTCCGAGCTGAACACCTTCCTGATCGAAGCTGTTTAAGTTCCATACAAATCCCTGGAACATAACCTTGTTCTCAAAGTGAGCAAGTAGTGCTCCTAGCGCTTCGGGAGTAAGCTTCTCTCCGATGATGATGCTGGAGGGTCTGTTTCCTGCGAAGTTCTTATTGCTGTTCTCATCGGACTTGCCGCAGGCAAATGCCATGATCTGAGCTGCAACGTTTGCACAGAGCTTCTTCTGGCTGGTGGAGCCCTGAATGTCTACATCAACACCCTGCTGGCTCTCTTTGAAACCGATGAACTGAAGAGGGATGATATCGGTTCCCTGATGAAGGAGCTGATAGAATGAATGCTGTCCGTTGGTTCCGGGCTCTCCGAAGATAACGGGTCCGGTCACATAATCAACGGGCTCTCCGAAACGGTTAACGCTCTTACCGTTGGACTCCATATCAAGCTGCTGGAGATGAGCGGGGAATCTGCTCATAGCCTGTGAATAAGGAAGAACTGCGGTTGATCCGTATCCGAGCACGTTTCTCTCATATACACCGATAAGTGCATCGAGAAGATCGGGATTGGAAAGGATGTCCTTGCCTGTAGCAATCTTATCTTCCTCTGCGGCACCGTTTAAGAATCTCGCGAAGATCTCGGGACCGAATGCGAGTGAAAGAACCGCTCCGCCTACGGCTGAAGTTGATGAATATCTTCCGCCGATATAGTCATCCATAAAGAATGCATCGAGATAATCGCTGTTTCCCGCAAGAGGAGAAGTCTCTGAAGTAACTGCGATCATATGCTTAGAAGGATCAAGTCCTGCCTTCTTAAGAGCATCCTTAACAAACGCTTCGTTGGTAAGGGTCTCAAGAGTGGTTCCCGACTTTGATACAAGGATGAAAATAGAATGTGCAACATCGACATTCGCAAGAACGCCTGCTGCATCATCGGGGTCTACATTTGAAATAAACTGAGCCTGCATCTTGAAGAAGCCGTTAACTTTTGCCCAGTTCTCAAGAGCAAGGTACATGGCTCTGGGGCCGAGGTCGGAACCGCCGATACCGATCTGTACTGCAGTGGTGAACTTCTCGCCCTTCTCGTTGGCAATCTCACCGGAGTGAACCTTATTTGCAAATGCTGCGATCCTCTCCTGCTGCTCTACATAGAAAGCTCTCTTGTCGGTGCCGTCGCACTCAACCTTATTTCCGAGCTGACCTCTGGTAAGGTGGTGAAGAACAAGTCTCTTCTCACCGGTATTGATAACTTCGCCGTTGTAAAGTGCTTCGAACTTCTCTGCAAGGCATGCCTCATCGGCCAGCTTTTGAAGATCCTTTAAAATAGCATCATCAACATTCTTGGCAGCATAGTTAAATGCCATACCTGCAGCCATCTTAGATGAATACTTTGCAACTCTCTCTGCGCCTTCTGCTCCTGCCATAACCTTGGTAAGGTCTGCGGGGGTATCGGATGCAAGCTTTGCGGATGCATCCAGTTTGTCATAGTTTATCCACTTAATAGCCATATTGTTGTCCTCCTTGGCCTATTTACTAATCCGCAGAATATATTACACATTTAAGGATGATATTTCAAATACAAATCTAATCATAGGAAACCGTTGTTTCGTAGATCCTGACGCTCCTTGCTTTTATTCTGAAAGGCCCGTGGCACCGCTCTCTTTCCGTATCAAAAGGCCTCTCCAGATAGGTGTCCGCCGCAAGCACCCAGGAATATCCGCATCCTTCGGGAAGCGCAGGAAGATTCGCATCCAGATCCTCCCAATAGGAATTGACCGCTATAAACACCGCCTGAGGGTAGCCCTTGTTAAAATTTCCGGGATATCCCGCAAAACAAATACCGATATAGTGAGAATAATCGCAGAAATCACTTCTCCACGCCTGAGTATCATGAACAGACATCCCCGGGAGACCGAATGCATCGTTTCCGCAATTCTTCCTTATACAGTCATGTTCTTTTCTGAATCGTATCAGGGTCTTGAAAAAATCATACAGATCCCTGTTTGCGTCCAGATCCTTCCAATTAAGCCATGCTATGTAATTGTCCTGACAATATGCATTATTGTTTCCGCCCTGGGAATTACCGAACTCATCGCCCATGAAAAACATGGGAGTTCCGCGGCTCATCATAAGCACCGCAGCGGCATTTCTGATCATCCTGCGCCTTAATGCATTGACCTGTTCATCCGTGGTTTCGCCTTCGGCACCGCAGTTCCAGCTTCTGTTGTCATCAGCTCCGTCGGTATTGCCCCAGTTGTTTTCCTCATTGTGCTTCTGATTATAAGTATACAGATCATGAAGCGTGAAGCCGTCGTGACAGGTGAGGAAATTCACCGATGCGTTGTGTCCTCTGACTTCTGGTATATAAAGGTCCGGAGATCCGCACATTCTCTTGGCTGCATCGCAGGCTTTTCCCGGATCGCCTTTCAGGAAGGATCTCATATCATCCCTGTATCTTCCGTTCCACTCGGCCCATCTGTTCCAGGAAGGGAATGTGCCTACCTGATATAATCCGCCCGCATCCCATGCCTCCGCGATCAGCTTTACATTTCCAAGGATGGGGTCATATGCAAGGCTCTGCAAAAGCGGCGGCTTGCTCATGGGAGATCCGTCTTCATTTCTACCCAGAATAGATGCAAGATCGAATCTGAATCCATCGATATGATATGTGATTACCCAGTATCTGAGACAGTCTAAGATGAAATTCTGAACGATCGGGTGGTTACAGTTAAGGGTATTTCCGCATCCCGAGAAATTATAGTAATATCCGTCCGGTGTGAGCAGATAGTAGATATTGTTATCGATTCCCTTAAAAGAAAACACCGGCCCGTGCTCGTTTCCTTCAGCGGTGTGATTGAACACAACATCCAATAAGACATCAATGTCATTTTCATGACAAAGCTTTATAAGCTCTTTTAATTCCGTACCTTCCCGGTTGAACTCTACGGCCGATGTGTAGCTGGTATTGGGTGAAAAGAAAGAGACGGTATTGTATCCCCAATAATCCATCAGCTCTCTTCCGTAGAAATCCCTGTGATCAAGGGTCTCATCAAATTCAAAGATGGGCATAAGCTCAAGTGCATTCACACCCAGCTCTTTCAGATAGGGAAGCTTTTCCATTATGCCTGCGAAGGTTCCCGCCTTATCGCCCGTTCCCGATGATTTATCCTTGGTAAAACCTCTTACGTGCATCTCATAGATCACCAGGTCTTCCATGGCCTTATGCTTTCTGGTAAGCCTGCCCCAATCAAAATTGTTCTTAACGACTCTGGCTTTATATATGGAATCATTATAGGTTCCCCACTTGCTCTGTCCGGTAACGGCTTTCGCATAAGGGTCCAGGATTATCTTGTTCTTATCGAAAATAAGACCACGCGACGGATCATACGGTCCGTCGAATCTGTATGCGTATTCGAATTCTTCTATATCAATGTCGAATACGATCATCGACCAGACATTTCCTATTCTGTAATTGTCCGGAAAGGGAAGAACGGCATAAGGAACATTGCTTTCTCTTTTAAAAAGAAGAAGCTCGCAATAATATGCCTGATTTGATGAAATGGTGAAATTAACGCCCGTAGGAATGGCCGTTGCTCCGTTCAGTTCATAAATTCCGGGACGGACTCCGTATCCGGCGATAACATCATAAGGCTCCATATGGATCTCTCCGAGATTGGAAAGAGCCGCACGGAAATCCGTAATGGTCGCAAATTTATTGACCGCATTGTTGGTCTCAAGCGCTATGGTCTTTTTCTTTTCCGAAGATTCTTTAACAGCTTCAACGGAATCCGTCTTTTTTTCTGCGGGTTTTGTTTTGACCGACGGGGCCTTTGATACCCCTTTAGAGTTCTTTGACGGGGTCTTCTTTCCTGTGCTTTCTGCCATGAAAAATCCTCCCATAAGAAACGTCCTACAGACCCATAGATTATATCATTTTTTGCCTTATTTGCATATATCGGGGCCTTGTGATAGTATCTTTCGGTGCCTGAAGACTGATTTCGGGCAAGTAATCGTAAGGAGAACATGAAAAAATGGAAAAGAAAACAAGAAATCTGCTTATCGGATTGGGAGTATTTGTTGCTCTGATCGCTATAGTGCTTATCATCTTCAACCTGTATAAGCCCCAGTCTCAGCCCGCACCCGCTGCAGAGACCGAAACCTCAGAAACCGAAGAGTCAGTAAATACCGACGAACAGTCCGAAGAAGCCGAAATCGAAGAGGATCAGGCGGCTGATGATCAGACTTCTGATGATGCTGCTGACGATGCAGCTGCAGAGGGATCTAAGAACATCATTATCGAGGTTAAGGATTCCGAAGGAAACGTAACCACATATGAAGTTACCACCGATGCTGAATTCCTCAGACAGGCTATGGATGAGGCTGAAGGACTTACCTATGAAGGAACCGACAGCGAATATGGTATGATGGTAGAGGTCGTTAACGGAGAGCAGGCAATTTACGCTGAGGACAACGCTTACTGGGCTTTCTATGTAAACGGAGAGTACGGCAACTACGGCATTGATTCACAGCCCGTTACCGACGGTGACACCTATTCAATAGTTTACGAAGCAGCTAACTAAATTTATAACCGGCAGGCTTCATAAGTCTGCCGGCATTTTATATGAAGAAATTATTCAGTATCAAAGACATCGCATATATAGGAATGGCGGTAGCGCTCATTGAAAGCTGCAAGATGGCTCTTGCTTTCCTTCCAAACATCGAGCTGACTTCGTTTTGGCTCGTGATGTTTACCCTGCTCATGGGATGGAAGACTCTTATCATCGTACCGATTTTTGTTGCGATCGAAGGGAGTCTGTACGGGCCTCATGTCTGGGTAATAATGTATCTGTATGTCTGGCCGATACTGATCCTGTTAACCCTTCTCTTCCGTAAAAATGATAAGGCCTTGTTTTGGGCACTGCTTTCCGGATTCTTCGGTCTTGCATTCGGTGCTCTATGTACCCCCGCACAGGTTATCTTCTTTGTAAAAGCCAAGACTCTGGAGGCGGGATTTAAGGCCGGATTTGCCTGGTGGATCTCCGGCATCCCCTATGACGTTGCCCATGCGATCGGCAACTTTACGATAATGCTGGTTCTATACAGGCCCATACGAATTGCGGTTAATAAATTAAAAACTTTTTCACATTGACGCATCCGCGAAAAAAATATATAGTATTGAAGTTGGCATAGCCAATGAATTGGAGAAGTATCGAAGCGGTCATAACGGGGCGCACTCGAAATGCGTTTGCCCTCCGGGGCACGAGGGTTCGAATCCCTCCTTCTCCGCTAAATAATAAAACCCTCGTGAGGTATAGATCACGAGGGTTTTATTATTTCAGACCATATTTCTGTTTTTCTCAGGGATTCGTTCCCGTTTCGCAAATATATATTCCGATGCGCGTCTTCCCATTTCGGCCACCGCAACCGCTCCGAAAAAATCCAAAATGACATGTTGTCTGACAAATAAGGTACTCAGGAAAACCAATATGCTCATGCAGATCATCGAGATCTTAAAACCTCGATTTAATCCTTTTGTCTCAATGGCGAACTTCATGCATATGTAACTTTCAAGACAATGCACTGAGGGAAACAGATTGGTGGGTGCATCCAAACTGTAAAGTCCTGCAACCACTTTATCTAATAATCCGTTTCCGGTAACCGCTTCTCTTACCATTATTGTGGGAAATGCCACGAAAATGATTCCAACCAATACTTTGGATATCATCTCGCCGTACATAACCCTGTAACAATACTCCTTGCTCTGTCGTCCGATACAGATATACCCTATGATCCACTGAAGAAACGCAAGCAGATAGGGGACGATAAATACGGAAACATACGGAATACGACGATCCAGAGGAGTGGAAATATCGTAGTGTGTCATTCCCTCGGTAAATAACCTGGTTCCAAAATAGGCCAAATAATTCAATGCAAGCATCGCAGCAAGCGGAAAAATCGAATAATCGGGTATTATTTTTTTGATGAACTTCATAAAACCAAAATCTTAAACTAAAACTTTAATACAACATCCATGCCCAGTTTGACGGGCATCTCTTCATTCGAAGTCTGCTTTTCACACAATCTCCGTTTGGTCAATACTACTATGGAAGACCCGCCGTATTCGAAATAGCCTTTTTCTTCACCGATACGGGCTTCATCCCCTGCAGCATATCCCGAATTTGATATCTTGCCTACAAGAAGTGCTCCGACTTCCATCTGTACTATTTTTCCGTATTTTTCGGTATCAAAAACAGCATACTCTCTGGAGTTTTGTACAAAGACGGGAAATGTCTCATGACATACAGGCTTTACCGAATGAAGTATTCCCGGAATAAACCTTGTTTTCTCAACCTTTCCCGATGCACAGAATACATACCTGTGATAATGGGAAGGAGTAAGCCTGAAGATAAGCGCAGTACCACCGATGAATTCCTTGGCAAGATTTTCATCATCAAGTAATTCTTTAAGTGAGTACGAAGTGTTCTTTATATTGAATACGCTTGTCTCACTGATATCCGATACGGTAAGCAATCCGTCACTCGGGCAGATCAGATCACATTCTTCAACAACTCTTTTACCCGGTTTTATTTTCCTGGTAAAGAAATCGTTAAAAGACCCGTATCCGCCTTCGGGCACTATGTAGTCTTCGATATCTATATTGTTTTTTCTGATAAAAGAGGGAACAAACGCGGCTGATATCCGAGAGGATAAGACCTTTGCCGCGCTCTTCGAAACTTTGGGATTAACAAGACCCTTCAGGAAAAATCTTCCCACAGGTGTCTTGTATAAGAAATCAACACTACGACTTTCGCTCATAAATAATCAGCTCCTGCCAACAGGAAAAGTTCAAAGAACTCAACCAATCCAATGACAAGCATAACGATCTTTCCGATCATCTTGGGCTTTCTGATCTCAACTCCGCTGATAAATCCGATAGTTACTACGATCATAAGAGCCAGATAGCCGAAAACGTCGGACAATTGAAAACGATCCTTGATCAGATATAAAAGAGGAAGAAGGATTGCAATGGTCGTTACGGGAACGCCGAGGTAATATTCTCTTGCCTCTTCGGTAGTTTTCTGTCTTTCAAGTTCCTGAACGTTGTAGTACGCAAGTCGGATAATTGCACATAAAACATATGCCGCACCGATAAATCCCGCTACAGTGCTCTGTCCTGCGATCATGAATACAAATATGGCGGGAAGCACGCCGAAACTTACGAGATCACAGAGTGAATCGATCTCAATTCCGAAATGCTTCTCAAAACGGTTTCTTTCTTTGGTCGAAGCAATTGCTCCGTCAAACATATCGCAGATACCCGAACACATCAGGCATATGACACTCCCGATATAGTTCTGTCTGATCGCATCCATAATTCCGGCAAATGCAAAAAGCATGCCGATATATGTAAGAACTACCGTATAGTTGTAGAATCCTATTATTCTTTTCTTATCCATTCTTCTTCCTTAATAAAATGTCCAAGTTCAAAAAGCATACAAATTATAGCGCTTCATATCGTGAAAGTCTACTTTTCAGACAATTTCGCAATCTGAGCCTCTAAATGCACACAAAAAGCCCGAGAAAGGACTCTCGGGCTTTCAGGTATTTCCGCTTAGATAAGATCGTTTTGAAATCTCGACAAATGCTCGTAAGGAAGGATCAGTCGACCACGATACAATCCGCATCCGTCGTTTACCATATTATTGTCCGTGGCACCGAACATATTTACATCAACCTTGCTAAGATCCAGCTTTTGAAGAAGCATTACTCTTTCATACGCATCGTCGAAATAAATATTTTCACCTACGGGAATCTCTTCTCTTCTGGCACGTTCGTTTTCCTGAGTCTTCTCATAACCAAGATGATTTGCAGGACCTATCTCGGCATTATCATCCATCTCCTTGGTCCTGATCTGTATTTCGATGTTACTTCTTGATGTATTGTCAAAGAAAGCGATATGAAGAGATCTGTAATCATTATCATTGGGATTCTCTATATAATCCCTGTAATACTGCTTATAAGGATCGGCTATTCTCGTACTTATCGTCTCAAGTCCGGATATCTCAGGTTTAAATCCTCTCTCCTCCAAGAAGTCCGGAAGAGCATCCGCTATTTCATACAGATACTCAAGCTCCATCTCATACTTTTCATCACCGAGTTTCAAATGGCATTTCGGCAGTGATATAACTATCCTGTATGCGATAAAATCCTTGATCCGTCCTATCCTGTCCTTGATCTCGGCTTCCGAGGGATAACCTCCCGTCTTCCTATGATAGTCGTATATGTATTCAACTATCTTACCGTTGATCTTTTCTTCAAGCCTTATAATGGATTTGATCCTTCCTTTGAAGGTAAATGCAAGGAACGGATATTTATCCGCCATATATCTGTAAAACTCTCTTATCTTCTGAGACTGAGCCGTAAGGAAATCATTATGCTCCAGCAGATCTATCATTAAAAGAAGCAGATTGCTGTGTGCAATATCAACTCCGTTGTTGGTATCGATCGCGCTCTGTTTAAGATCCCGTGAATATGAATGAAGAATCTTTACTACCGTATCTCCGTTATACAAATAATCGTTCAGTGAAATCATACTATACCCCTATTCCATAAAACAAAGTATCCGTTCTTTCTTCATATCGTTACACAATCTGAAATCCATTTCGGATACATCAAACACTTTAACAATACTTTTAAGCTCTTCCTCATGCCTGTCAAAACCCGTTATCCGTTTGTCACATATTTCAAGAAGTTCCGGATGATAATGTATCGTCTTTTCATTTTCGAAGATCGCATTATACAAAATCCCCGCTTCAACCAGATCCTGGAAGAAGTGACTTCCGTATGATAACTCCGGATTATATCCCGCCCTTGAATCCGAAATCTCACATATGGCATTGAACTCGCTTATGTCGGAAAAAAGAGCGGGCACGCCGAGTTCGGGAGATGATGTTCCGATCCTTCCCGGTGACATGAGAAGCATCTTCTTATCCTTGCCCCTCATGGCCCAATTCAGTTTCCCGACCATTTGGGCGACTCTGTACTTATCCTTGTAAGGCATGTTGTAGTAACCAACGGGATCGATCATGACTATTACATCGAGTTTTTCAAATCGCGACAGTCCCATTGAGGACCCCCTGCATTCAAATATGATTTTGCTCTCATCAACATCTTCGGGAAATTCAGCTTCTTCCGTTTCATGAAACACCTGAAGCGGTCTGCACTGAAGAAGGTTAATGACATAGTCCCCGTCTTCCGATAGATTGACCGTAAATTCCGTATCAACGGGATAATCGTATTCTTTTTGAATTGAGGAAAGCATCTCCCGCATCTTAAGCATAAGATCTTCT
>JAEEGI010005716.1_pt1 | contig 28510 bp, 30 predicted proteins | sample 8958751 | NCBI WGS metagenome assembly JAEEGI01 (sample SAMN16246545, study PRJNA631951) | gut metagenome | biome: gut microbiome; feature: rumen; material: KS-attached | host: Bos | place: Iran: Karaj | collected 2018-10 | reverse complement strand
TGTAAATAATGGTACAACGATTACATTTTATGCTATTTGGAAACCTATCTCATATACAGTTCATTACGATATGAACCTTGCAAATGAGGGACAAATTCCAGATAAGCGAGTTCGTTTTGACGAAACAATCAAAGCCCCAGATAGCGTAATTAGAGAAGATTATGAGTTTAGAAGTTGGCAAGTATATGATTACTCCCCTTCAATCCTAGTAATAATGCAATCTCTACCCTTAACAATACGACTTTGAACTCCCTTACATATAGGGCAGAGGTAGTTATTTTCTATGCTAGGTTTAAATTCTTTATTACAGATCTCACAAAAAGCCACAACATCTTGATTAGTTATGACAAGATTTGCATTTTCCAAAATAGTATCTTTCTTTGCCTTATCAAAGGCCTTTATCAAAAGCTCGTTTACACAAGCTGTCATTCTGCCGACTTCCACATAAACACTTGATACATTTTCTAAAGAATTCTCCTTACAAGCCTTAATAGCTTCGTCAACAATTCTTACACAATAACTCATTTCATGCATAGATACATTTCCCCCTTAAATAAGAATATCCAAATTATATAAAATTTCTTGCTATAAAACCAGTCATTATAACGATAAATCCCCTTCTCATAGACACTTCATTAGTTTTAGATAAGCTTCTTATCAAAAGCTTCAAAAGTCAGTTATTTTCAAAAATAATTGAATTCAAAGATTAAAAATAATATAATGTAATGTGAATTGACTTATAAAAAAATGTATTCTTAACAGAAAACATTTCTAAATAAAATAACAAATTAAGTCAAATAATTTTACGGGGGTGCTTATGGCGATAATACCATTCTTAATTATTTTTCCATTAGTTATAGCCATAATAATGTACTGTACTAGAATTAACAAAATCAGAAATGCCATAGCTTATTTATCAGCTGTTGTCATTATGGTTTCTGTTGGGGTTCTAGTATATCAATGGATTAGCAAAGGGATGGAAACAATCACTCTTTACTATAACACTGAGTTAGTTGATCACATTATATTAGCGGCTGAAATAGTACTAATGGGCGTTGTGACTTATCTGTCTTTTAAGTATAAAAAGGCCTGGGTAAGTTTGTTATCAATCTGTCCAACAGCTCTTATAGCCTATTACGAAATCTTCGGACCTGAAACACGCGAAGTTATTGGTCACATTTACATCGATTATCTCTCAATTTTAATGTGTATAATCGTTGGAATTATCGGAAGCTTAATTGTAGTTTACGCAGTGGGTTATATGCATGGTTACCATCATAGTCCACACCATAGTAATGTAGCTGATAGAAGATATTACTTCTTTGCTCTACTTTTCTTATTCCTTGGAGCAATGTTTGGATTTGTCCTATCAGAAAACCTACTCTGGATTGACTTCTTCTGGGAAATGACAAGTATTTGCTCATTCCTTCTTATTGGCTACACAAGAGAAGAAGAAGCTGTTAACAACTCATTTAGAGCATTATGGATGAACCTTCTTGGCGGTTGTGCTCTAGCTATTGCAATTGTTTATTTTGGATATACCTATGAAAATGTAGATCTTCATACCTTAGTTGCCATGGGTACAATCCAATCGAAATGTGCCGTAATTTGCGTTGCACTTATAGCCTTTGCAGCACTTACAAAAGCTGCGCAGTTACCATTCTCAACTTGGCTTATTGGCGCCATGGTTGCTCCAACACCAAGTTCAGCCTTGCTTCACTCTGCAACAATGGTAAAAGCTGGAATATATGTTTTACTTAGACTATCCCCTGCAATGTCAGGCACAATGACAGGAAATATGATAGCCTTCGTGGGTGGTTTTACATTTTTAATAACCTCCTTCATGGCCATAGCGCAGTCAGATGGAAAAAAAGTGCTTGCTTTCTCTACAATATCAAACCTAGGACTAATGGTGGCCTGCGCTGGTGTTGGTACATCTGAGACAGTTTGGGCAGCAATATTTTTAATGATGTTCCACGCAATTTCAAAATCTCTTCTTTTCCAGGACATTGGTGCAACAGAAAATGCCCTTGGTTCAAGAGACGTAGAAGATATGCATGGTCTACTTTATATGCTACCTAAGCTTGCAATCTTTATGTTTATTGGAATTGCCGGAATGTTCCTTGCTCCATTTGGTATGTTAATTTCAAAATGGGCAGCACTTAAGGCTTCAGTAGACGTAAGAAATATTATTTTAGTATTCTTTATCATTTTTGGTTCAGCTACAACATCATTTTACTGGACTAAGTGGATGGGCAAGATCATTAGCCACGGCCACTTAAACGGAACTCACGTGAAGGATAAGACAAAGAAGAATGAGATGATTTCTCTTACAATTCATGCAATCCTTATGATTGCCCTTTGTGCTCTCTTCCCACTAGTTTCCGAAACATTTGTTAACCCACTAGTTAATGAGATGTTTGGTAAATCTGAAAATGTATTGTCAAATCAGGTTTTATTTACATTAATTATCATTATCGTTGTAGTATTTGCAGTGCCATTCCTTGCTTACCTAAGTAGCAAGCAGCAAACACAAGATCTTAAGTTATCTTACATGAATGGTATAAACACAGGCGATAACAGAGCCTTTACAGATTCTTTAGGAAATGAAAAGACCCTTTGGTTGTCTAATTTCTATTTCCATAAGATTATCGGTTCAAGAAAACTTATGATGCCATCACAGATTTTTACTCTAGCAGTAATAGTTGTAATGATGTGTAGAATAATAGGAGGTGTGTTCTTATGATTAGAATAATTCTTACCATATGCTACATCCTTCTAGCTCCACTAATTGGCGGTTTACTAGATGGACTAGATAGAAAAATATCTGCGAGAATGCAGCGAAGAGTTGGTCCGCCACTTTTACAGCCCTTCTATGATGTATCAAAATTGTTAACTAAGAGAGAAACTGCTGTAACAAAATCACAGAATTTCCTTTTGATTTCTTACATGGTTTTAATGATTCTTACAGGAGCAATGTTCTTTTCAGGAACTGACATTTTAATGTGCTTCTTTGTAATGAGTACAGCAGCAACTTTCCTTTATTTTGCAGGCGTTGTAACAAGTTCCCCATATGCATCAATCGGTGCTCAAAGAGAGCTTTTATCCATGATGATTTACGAACCTGCAGTATTATTTGCCTGCGTTGGCTTCTACCTTGCAACAGGCAGCTTTAACGTAGCAGACATTGCTAGAAGTTCAGATAGTGCAATTATGTACTTACCAGGATTTTTCATAGCCTTTGTCTTTATCCTTACAATCAAGATGAGAAAGTCACCATTTGATTTAGCAACTTCTCACCATCCAAATCAGGAGATTGTAAAGGGTATAACATCAGATATCGGAACTAAGAATTTAGCTATATTTACAGTAACTGAGTGGTATGAAAATGTATTTTTAATGGCAGTTGTATCACTTTTTATTGTAAATGAAAATCCAATCAGCATAGTTGTTGCCTTAGTCGTAGTGTTATTAGTATATTTTCTTGAAATATTAATTGATAATGCTTCCGCCAGAGTAAAATGGCAGACAATGCTTAAAACTACATGGGTAGTGACTTTATTTACTGCTGGAGTTAACTTAATAATTCTTATGATTATAAAATAATGGAGGTTGACATGGGAAAAGGATTAAAATCACCTTGGCTTCTCCACTATGATGGATCTAGCTGTAACGGATGTGATATTGAAGTTTTAGCCTGTCTGACACCAGTTTATGACGCAGAAAGACTTGGCGTTATAAACACAGGTGATCCACTTCAGGCAGACATTTTAGTAATAACAGGCGGTGTAAATGCACAAAACGAAGCCACAGTAAAACAGTTATATGAGCAAATGGCAGACCCTAAGGTGGTAGTTGCTATTGGCGTATGTGCCTGTACAGGCGGCGTATTTAAGGAATGCTACAACATCAAAGGCGGCGTAGATACTACAATTCCTGTGGATGTCTATGTTCCTGGATGCGCAGCAAGACCACAGGCAATTATTGATGGCATTTTAAAAGGCATCGAAATTTATAACCAAAGAGCAGAAGCTCTAGAAAGAGAACTTGAAGGAGGAATTGCATAATGGATGAGACTGTTGAATTAAAGACTAACGACAAAGTGCGCCAGCTCTCAAAAATTGAGGAAATTCCAGCAAGTGACTTACTTGAGAGATGTCTAGAATTAAAGCGAGAAGGTTTGAGATTTTCCCAAGCCTGCGCAGCCTATTACGAAGATAAATTTCATTTAACATATACATTTTCAAATTACGAAACTCTTGAAGCGCTATCTTTAAGGGTTGTAATTTCGCCAGATGAAGAGATTCACTCCATTACTGAATTTATTCCGGCAGCGCTTTTTTATGAAAATGAAATGAAGGAAATCTTCGGTGTCAAAATCAAGTTAATTACTAACGATCTTGACAATAAGCTCTATAGAATAAACGTGGAGGCGCCACTTGGTGTACCACAAGAAGAGAAGAAGGAGGAAGAAAACAATGGGTAAACGTAGCGTTATTCCTTTCGGCCCTCAGCATCCCGTACTTCCTGAGCCAATTCACCTTGACTTAGTTGTAGAGGATGAGAGAGTAATTGAAGCAATTCCTTCAATCGGCTTTATTCATAGAGGTTTGGAAGGTTTAGTAAAGAAGAAGGATTTTAATACCATGACTTATGTGGTGGAGAGAACCTGCGGTATTTGTAGTTTCCAGCATGGAATGGGATATTGCGAGACTCTTGAGCACATTATGGATGTGGAGGTCCCTGATAGAGCGAAAATGCTTAGAACTATCTGGGCTGAACTTAACAGAATGCACTCACATCTTCTCTGGCTTGGTTTACTAGCCGATGGTTTTGGTTTTGAAAATCTTTTCTATCAGTGTTGGAGAATTCGTGAGAAAATTCTTGACCTACATGAACTTACTGCAGGTGCGAGACTCATTTTCTCCGTAAATACAATTGGCGGTGTCAAAAGAGACATCGACGAAGATAAGCAAAGAACAATTCTTGAGACCCTTAGTGAGGTTGAAAAGGAACTTAAAGTTATTGAAAAGACTTTCTTTTATGATTACACAGTTGAATCAAGACTTAAGGGTGTAGGCATTCTTTCAAAGGAAAAGGTGCACGAACTTGGCTGTGTTGGTCCATTTGCAAGAGCTTCAGGCCTTGCAGTAGATTTAAGAAAGCTAGAATATGCAGGATATTCTAAGATAGATTTTGAGCCAATTACAAGTAATGATTGCGACTCGTATGCTAGATGTTATGTGCGTTTAAAGGAGCTTTACCAGTCAATTGACATTATTCGTCAGGCTATTGCAAAGCTTCCAGCAGACAAGACACTTAGCACTCCAGTTAAGGGAAATCCTAACGGCGAGTTTATTATGAGAGTGGAGCAGCCACGTGGCGAGGCCTTCTACTATGCCAAGGCAAATGGTACTCCATACCTAGACAGAATCAGAGTAAGAACTCCTACATTTGCCAATATTGCAGGCCTTTGCGAGATGTTAAAGAACACAGAGCTAGCCGATGTTGGTTTACTTGTACTTACAATTGATCCATGTATTAGTTGTACCGAAAGATAAGATTTTGTTTAACAAAATCTGGAAACAACAAATACAGAAAGGAGTAGATATGGCTATTTTACAATTTGCTACACAAGCATTAAAAAATCTATTTCTTCCCCCTGTAACAACTAGCTATCCAGCTAGTGAAATTCAGTACCCAGAGGGTAGTAGAGGCCATGTAGAAATCGACATCGACAATTGCATTTCTTGTGGTATGTGTGTTCGTTCATGTCCAAGCAATGCCCTTGCCGTAGACAGAGCTAATGCCACTTGGTCAATTGATAGATTTGACTGTGTAGCCTGCGGATTTTGCGTAGATAAATGTCCTAAAAAATGTTTAAAAATGGTGGTGGGTTATCAAACACCTGAATTTGAAAAGAGCGTTGCTACTTATAAGAAATCCGAGGAACAGCTTAAAAAAGAAGCAGAGGCAAAGGCTGCCGCAGCAGCTAAGGCCGCTGAAATAGCAAAACAGAAAGCCGAAGCCGCAGCAAAAGCTAAGGCAGAGGAATAAACATAAACATAAACGGGGAGGGATTTGATGCATACACTTTATAGCTTAAATGTTACTGGACTTGTACAAGGTGTGGGCTTTCGCCCATATGTAGAGGAACTCGGCAACAAACTAAACCTGAAAGGAAGTGTATCCAACATTGGTGGTCAAGTCCTAATTAAAATATTTGATGATAAAAAAGGACTCGATATCCTTAAAGAAAATCTATCAAAGCTATGTAAAAATAACACAGTTTTGCCAGGTTCAAGGGTCGACAATATTTTAATTAGCACAGAAACTAGCAATGAAAATCCTCCCCGTAATTTTTTTATTAACAACTCTCTAAACATCCACGATAACATTCGTTTCATTCCCGTGGATTACGCAACCTGCGACAAATGCAAAAGCGAACTTCTTGATAAAAATAACAGAAGATATCGCTATCCCTTCATTAGTTGCGTGGCTTGTGGTCCAAGAATCACCATAATTAATGAGCTTCCCTACGACAGGGAAAACACTAGCATGAAGGACTTTCCAATGTGTGAGGCCTGCGAAACTGAGTATAAGACTTTTGAAAATATAAGACATTACGCTCAGACTATCGCTTGCCACGACTGTGGTCCTATTCTAAAGTTTTATGCAAAAAAAAGAAACGAAATTAATGGCCTAGTGGAAGATTATAAACTTGAAAGGGAAGATGCATTTTCAAAAGCTGTTAAAGAAATAAAGGCAGGAAAAGTGCTAGCCGTCAAAGATATTGGCGGATACCACTTTGTTTGTGATGCAAAAAATGTCAAGGCCATTAGGAAAATGCGCCAAGTAAAGGCACGTGAGAAAAAAGCCTTTGCAGTCATGTTTCCTGATGTTAAGACAATAAAGAAACTCGCTTATGTTTCAGAAAAAGAAGCAGAGCTTCTTGAATCTAATGCAAGACCTATTGTGTTACTTAGAAAGAGGGAAGAGATTGGCAGTGACACTGTTAGTTTTGGCTACAACTTATCTGAGGAAATCGATGACAATGCCATAAGACTTGGGGCAATGCTCCCTTCAAATCCTTTGCAGATTTTACTAATGCAGGAGTTTGATTGTCTAATTATGACAAGTGGAAATCTTGCGGGAGAGCCTATAATTACAAGGGATAAAGACATTTTCGATCTTGTAAAAAATGGACAAATCGACGGAAGCTTATATAATGAAAGAGAGATAATTAATCCATTGGATGACTCTATTGTAAAGGTCACAAAGCTTGATAATAGAGAGATAACGCAGATTATAAGGAGGGCTAGGGGCTATGTTCCTAACCCAATTAAGATAAATAAATTTTTGAAAAATGATTACTACGCAGCAGGGGCAGATTTAAAATCCGTCTTTGCTCTAGCAAGAAAAAACTATGTAACTTTAAGTGGCCATTTTGGTGACTTAGACGACTATGAGGCAAGGAGGGCAAAGGACAGGGCTAGAAAGATTTTCACAAAGCTACTAGACCTAAAGCCGGAGAGTTTCATAGCGGATAGGCACCCAGGCTACTATTCAAACAAAGATACCAAGATTTTGGCAAATGAGGCAGGCACTAAAGCCCTTGAAATTCAGCATCATCACGCCCATCAGGCCTCAGTTATGGCAGAGCATTCACTATCTGAGTGCATTGGCATTGTTTTAGATGGCACTGGCTATGGAAATGATGGAAATATCTGGGGCGGCGAGTTCTTGTACTGCAAGGACACTGATTTTAGGCGCTTGGGACATTTTGACTATTTAGAGTTAATTGGAGCTGACAATGCCACAGTAGATATTGATAAATCTGCCATGGTGGCAATGATTCAGGCAATTAATGCAAAGCTAGTGGATGAAGAGCTTTTGATTAATCATCCTTGCTTTAAAAAATATATCAACTCCGCAAGCCTTGATCTTTTAAAGGCTGCGCTAAAAGAGCACATAAATTCTTACAAGACTTCTTCTGTTGGAAGGCTCTTTGATATTGCGGCGGTGATTATGAACATTTGCCAGAAAAATAGTTACGAGGGCGAGGCAGCTATGAAGCTAGAAGCCCTTGCCACAAGGTATTTTGAGAGAATTGAAAATTTAAATCCAGCCATAATTCCTGTAATAGTAAAGGAAATCAATGGTGAGATTTTAGTGGATAGTAAGGGCTTTATGTCCGATTTATTCAAATTATATATTGCCGGTGCAAAAGTGGATGAGCTTGCTTTTGAATTCCACAACTCTCTTGCAAAGGCCTTAGTTAGCGTGGCTATTGCCATGCGTGATAAAACAAATTGTTCTGACATTGCCCTATCCGGGGGCTGCTTTAATAACAGCTTGCTGCTTAAACTTCTAGTAACTAGACTAGAAAAAGAGGACTTTAAGGTTTACCTAAATGAGAAGGTGCCTTGCGGTGATGGCGGCATTGCCCTTGGCCAGATTTATCTAGGGAATTAGGTTATTTAGTAACTTAGTTTATTGGGGAATTAGCTGAGGCTATCGGCAATCGATGTCTGATTTTTACAAAATAGGAGGAAATATGTGTGTTGCAATTCCGGGTGTGATCACCCAAATTAATGATAATAATACAGCAACTGTGGACTTTAACGGCAACTTAGTTAATGCAGCAACGGGACTTGTAGATGTCTCTATTGGTGATAACGTTTTAGTGCACGCAGGTTGCATAATTCAAAAGGTTTCTAAATCAGAAGCCGAGGAGATTCTAGACATTTTCAAAGAAATAGAGGAACTTAGTTAATGGCTGAAATTGATGTAAAAAAATATGTCGAATTTTTACAAAAATATGATGGTGAAGAATTAAGGCTTATGGAGGTTTGCGGTAGCCACACTGCAGCAATTTCAAAGTCAGGAATCAAGAAAATTATATCTCCAAAGATTAAGTTGATATCTGGCCCTGGCTGTCCTGTGTGCGTTAGTCCCTCTGCCTTTGTAGATAAATTAATAGAGCTTGGAAGAGAGGGCGCTCACATTGTTTGCTTTGGGGACATGATGAGAATTCCCGGCAAAGAATCTAGTCTAAACGAAGAGAAGGGAAAAGGCTTAAAGGTAGACTACGTCTACTCTCCAATGGATATCCTTCCCATGGCTAAGGAAAATCCAGAGACAAATTACATTTTTGCCTGTGTTGGTTTTGAGACTACAATTCCAGTCTACACCTTGCTTCTAGATGCAATTATTAAGGATGATATTAAAAATGTAAAATTCCTAACGGCCCTTAAAACTATGCCGGAGGCTATAGATTTTCTTTGCGCTAACGATGCAAAAATTGACGGCTTTATTGCCCCTGGCCATGTTAGTGTAATTACCGGCAGTGTTGCATTTTCAAAGGTATCAAAAAAATATCAGATACCTATGGCAGTCACTGGCTTTAGTCCAAAGGAATTAGTGGTTGGCATCTACGCCCTTACAAAAACTTGTATAAACAAGGAGCAGTTGTTGGCTGAAAATAAGTCTTTAGTTGGAAACTACTACAGATCAGTCGTTAAAGATGAAGGCAATGAGAAGGCGCAAGAAAACATCAACAAATATTTTAGAAAAGGCGATGCAATCTGGCGTGGAATGGGAAATATCAAGGATTCTGGTCTTTATTTAAGAGACGAATATTTAAAATACGATGCCGGAAGCTTTGACTTAGTGGACGATTACAAGATTAACAAGGCTTGTCGATGTTCTGAGGTTTTAATGGGTAAAATTTCTTCAAAAGAATGCCCACTTTTTAAAAAGCTTTGTAGCCCGCTAACACCGCAGGGCGCTTGCATGGTGTCTTCTGAAGGAAGCTGCTATCAAGCGTTTAAAAACGGAGATTAAGCATAGACTTAAAACTTTAAAAGAGGAGGCGGACCTTTCTGGTCGAAATAAAAATGGTAATAACAATGGCTCACGGAAGTGGAGGAGCTTTCACTTCTGAATTAATAGATGAAATTTTCGTAAAAGAATTTGATAATGAAACAGTAAAGGAATTGGAGGATTGCGCTGTTATTCAGGGTTCAACTAGGATTGCAATGACAACTGATAGTTTTGTTGTAAAGCCTATTGAGTATCCAGGCGGCGATATTGGCAGACTTTGTATTTGCGGCACAGTTAATGACTTGCTTATGCGCGGCGCCAAGCCAAAATACATAACTTGCGGTTTTATTATAGAGGAAGGCGCAGACTCAGAGACTTTAAAAAGAATCGTGCATTCCATGGCAGAAACAGCAAAAGAGGCTGGTGTGATAATCGTTGCCGGAGATACAAAGGTTATAGATGGTAACGGTGGAATCATGATAAATACTGCCGGTGTGGGATTTGTCGAGGAAGGTCTTGATATCAAATCCACAAATCTACAGGTGGGAGACAAGGTTATTTTATCTGGAAATCTTGGCGACCACCATGCAACGATTCTTGGAAGCCGCATGAATATTACAAACTCTATTAAAAGTGATAACGCACCTTTAACAGACATAGTATCTAATCTATTAAAAGAAAAGATTAATATACATACAATGCGTGATGTAACTCGAGGCGGCCTTGCAACAGTACTAACAGAACTTTCAAGAAGTTCTAATCTTGATATAAAACTAGAAGAGGACAAAATTCCAGTAAGCAGCGCAGTTCATGACTTCTGCGGACTTCTAGGCCTCGATCCCCTTTATATGGGTAATGAAGGAAAATGTATCGTTGTTCTTCCAAAAGAAGAGACAAAAAAAGCCCTTGAAATCATAAGAAATTCTAAATACGGTGAAAATGCAGTCGTAATCGGTGAAGTAAAAGAAAAAGCTGAAGACAAAGCCTGCGTATATATTGAAACTGAGATAGGCGGAAAGCGCATGCTTGATGTATTGCAGGGCGAAGGCTTGCCAAGAATTTGTTAAAGAGGTCGGCACGTATGTGGCTTGTATTGGAAAAAGATAGATGACTATCTAGTTACAGCAGACCTTGACTCAAATGCTAACAAGCTCACTTTTAACTCTTATAAAATTACAGACACAGGTGTTGAAAAAGTAGATAGCATTGATATTGAAGATTTAATTGTTTTCGCAGATGAAATCAAAATCCTATTTTCTAACCTTGAACTAAATAATGGTAAGAAACTAATAATGATAGAATCAAGATCTTTCACATATACTTTCGGTGATGGAGTAGGTTATAGTATTGATTTGCTAGAGCTTACTAGTAGCGGAAAGCTAAACAGTTACTTTTCAGATGAACTAGCCGGATCTGGCGATGCTGATATAACTAAAACAATTCGCGCAGGCTTTAATAATGCTACTTCTTTGAGTTGTAATCAAGATCAGTTTGAAAACGCATTTTATGATGGCAACATGTTGACAGAAACAGTGAACTACTCCGACTTAATACTTCGTATTTGAAGTCGGAGCTTCTTGCTTCAACCACCACTGCGTAGGCTATCCTATTGGATAACGAACGTCTTACACAGTGTCCACAAGCGTATAAGTTCGGCTAGTTCCTAGCCTACTATAAGATTTATCAGAGTTTAGACTACTTCAAGCAATCTAAGCCCTTCATTTTTTATGTTTATAGCTGCATTTAGGTCACGGTCCATTGTAAGCCCACAATTACACTTATAGATTCTTTCTTGAAGTGTAAGTTTTTTACGAGAACCACAACAGCTACAAAGTTGTGATGATGGATACCACTTATCTATTTTGATAAAGTATTTACCTCTATCATTTAGTTTATACTCAAGCATAGATAAGAACATTCCATATCCATTATCTAAAGTAGCTTTACCGTTACCAAAGCCCTTATTTGATATACTTCTCATATTAAGAGATTCTACACATACTATATCATACTGATTGGCTATCTCAGTAGATTTCTTGTGTAGATTATCTAATCTTTGATTTGAGATATGTCTATGAATTTTGTTTACTTTCTTTAATTGTTTTAGATAGTTATTGGATTTAGTTTGGTTCTTCTTAGAACCAACTTTACGAGAAAGTTTACGTTGTACTTTAGCGAGCTTTTTATGACTTTCTCGATAGTATTTATGATTTGAACCTATATTTCCATCACTATCCATATATAAACCATCAGATTTATAATCTAATCCAATTACATTATCTGATTTAGTTACCTTAGTAATAATTCTGTCAAATTCAAAGAGAATAGAAATATAAAAACTACCATCTCTTTCTTTAGACACAGTAGCTGATTTAATAATCCAGTCTTCCTCTGGAAATCTGTGAATTACAGCTTTTACCTTACCGATCTTAGGAAGCTTGATATATTTATTCTCTATGATAGCAACAGTGCCTTTTTGATTATTAGTGGTATAGCTATTTCTAGCTTTACGAGATTTGAATTTAGGGAAGCCATTTTTCTTTTTACGTTTTTTATCAAAGAAATTCTTGTAGGCTTTCTGTAAATTCATTTGTACATTGGCAAGAGCTAGACTGTCTATTTCCCTAAGATAAGGGTGATCGTTTTTATATTTGGCAGGTGTCACAGTGGGGAATTTGCCCGTAGCTTTGTAGCCGTCAATCTTATCAGAAAGCATAAGATTCCAGACCTTACGACAACAGCCGAAGGTCTTAGCAAACATAACTTCTTGTTCAGTTGTAGGATATACTCTATACTTAATTGCCTTATTTGCCATCTTTCTTTCCTTGTGATTGAATGTATTGTTTAATAATATCTACCGTAACACCACCTGAGTAATACGACAGATTTATACTTATATTATACAATCAAATTACAAAGCAGTCAAACAAATGTTCTTATGGCAAATATATGTTACAAAAAATGCCGTGTTATTCGCAATTCAACCCACCACCTACACTTCGTTTAGAGGTGGAGGATTTCTTGCTCACGGCATGTTAAAGCAAATATAAATATCTAAGGGCTGAAGGCTTAATTCCCATCATCTTGGCTACTTCTGAGATTGTATAAGACATATTTCGCTCCTCCTTATATTTATCAGCTGATAAAAGTATAATAACACTTAAAGTTAACTTTAAGTCAAACATAATTTATATTTTTCTTTTAAAAAAAAGTTGCAGCTAGCAATGATGTTTTAAAGTAAGTTGTAAAAAAGACGACACAAAGTAAATTCTTTGTGTCGTCCATCTTTAATATTCATCCAAAAAATTATGGCGAATACCATTTTGTTTATATTCAATTACTGTATCAATATTAACATTTTCAACGCTTCTAAAGATATTAGCTTCTACAAATGGATTTGTTTCCTTTAATTTTGCAATAAGCTTCTTGGTATCTAAACGCTTTGATGATGTTGTACCATCCACATGACATGTTGTACATGTATCTGTAAAATGACAGGCACATTGTAAGAAATGTAAGTCATTATAATCTCTCCAGGAACAAATATCCTTTTCTCTAATTAGATAAAGTGGTCTAATTAGCTCCATTCCCTCAAAATTAGTACTATGAAGCTTTGGCATCATAGTCTGAATCTGACCACCATGAAGCATACCCATAAGAATTGTCTCAATTACATCATCATAGTGATGACCAAGGGCAATCTTATTGCAACCCAATTCCTTAGCCTTACTATATAAATGGCCACGTCTCATTCTAGCGCAAAGATAACATGGGCTTTTATCAATATTATCAACTGTATCAAATATATCACTTTCAAAAATAGTAATAGGAATTCCAAGAGCTTTTGCATTGCTCTCGATTAATGCACGATTTTCCTCATTATAGCCTGGATCCATAACTAAGAAAGTAAGTTTGAAACTTTTTTGTTTATGTCTTTGTATTTCCTGGAATAACTTTGCCATAAGCATTGAGTCTTTACCGCCAGAAATACATACTGCAATATGATCTCCATCTTCAATAAGCTGATAGTTTTTACAAGCTTTAGCAAAAGGTGAGAATAACTGTTTATGATACTTTTTTCTAATACTTTCCTCTGCCTTCTTTGTTTTAGCTTTTATATCACTATCGCTTTTAACTTTGCTTCGAACATAACCTACATAACCTTCTGCAAGGCTATAACATTCTCTATTAGCTAAACATCCAATTGAATCATCAATATCACGTGACATTCTTCCAATTTCACAATAGAATACAAGCTTCTTTGATTTATCAATCTTGTCTATCTTATCAGTATCTAATAAATCACCGATTTCAATATGTAATGCTCCATCTATCATTCCATAAGCAATTAAACCATCATCTCTGATATCGATTAATTCATAAGAATCCCTATCTAGTTTACTCAATTCTTCTCTTGTAATTTCTTCCATAAATAATCCTTTTTTATTCTAATTAATGTCAAGACTCGCTCGAGAGTCTTGCGCGCCGGATTCGAGTCTGCTACAAATGTAATGCTTATGTCTTAAAAAACTTAATATCCGGATTATCGCCTTGTAAAAGATTATATGACAAGCCAATTACTAATGCAAATGTAATCATCTGTGATAAGGAAAATCTATAGCTGACCGTTTTTATTCTTCAGTAATTTCTTTAGCAAGTTCCAAGATTTCATATGCATACATTGACTTACCTTTTTGAAGAAGCTTTAAATAAAGTGGATAGTTAATGATGCAAATTACAATTCCAAGAATTCCAAGAATAATGCCAAAAATCATTGCTGCAATGCCTGTTGCAAGTACTCCCATGGCATAACACATTCCTGTTCCAAAAATCAATGTTCCTATTATACCTACCGATAAAGCTGTAATTAATGCTGGCTTTTTTGCTTTATCATCAAGCTTCTTTAGCTGACGCACCTTGCTTGTTTCCTTTGGCATATAATCCTTTGCTACACTTTCTGCATAAACTTTGTCTAAATTATTCATCTTATTTTTTCCTCCATTTTACATAGATTTCTATATACAATTTCTTATTAGCTCCGTATCTTGAGCTTGAGATAATTATAGGTTAGCCTAAATATAAAAAGAACAACACTTTTCTTAAAATGTGTCGATTTTGGGGCTTAAAGTCCCAACACAATTTATGAAAAGTGTTGTATTTAGATTTAACTCAGTCGGGGTACAAGCTCCGACTGAGTTAAACGCCTTTTCTACTACTTGGAATGCATTTTTGAATTATACTAATAATTGTTTCCTTTGACTCTTTACAATCTCTAGCAACCCATTCATTAATTATGCCAATAATACCATTCAAATAAAAAATCATAATAAACGGCTGCTCATCTTGTGATACACCAAACCTGGTAAGTATTGGTCCAAAAATTTCTTTAAACCATTTCTCATAAGTTTTCTCAGCACCCATCATCTCATTCTTTTCATACATTATGAAAAAGAGCTTACGATTGTCCTCCACAAATTCTAAATAAGGCATTAAATACTTAGGTGTAATTAAAAATAATTCTTCATCTGACTTTTCTTTCAAATTGATTTCCTTATTTCCATCAGCAGAAAACCTACTAAAGAAATCTTTGTAAACTGCCTCTATAGTCTCCTTTAAAAGATCATATGAATTATCATAATGAAGATAAAATGTTGATCTATTTACTTCTGCTTGTTCACAAATCTCCTTAACAGTAATCAATTCGAAATCTTTCTTATTTAGTAATGTAATAAGGGCATTATGCATCTTTTCAGCTGATTTAAAATACTTGCTTTCGTTTTTATTCATATTTCATATCTCCTACATTTCTTCTAGCCACTACTCAACCTCCTCAATTTCAAGATTTGGAGTAGCACCATATTTTCCAACCAAATATCCTTTCAAAATATTATCAGAGGTTTTTGTTGTAAAATCAGTCACACTATAAAGTTCTGAAGCTCCATCTTCCATGTTCTTATCTGCAAAGTATATCTGATCTTTTCTCATATACTCTAACTTCATAAGGTCTATATTATGTGTTGTGAAAATGATTTGTGCACCCTTGGGATTACTCTTTTTACTCATAAATTTCGCAATAATAAAATTTACCAACATAGGGTGCAATTCTCTTTCAATTTCATCTACAAGTAAAATTCCACCTTTTCGAAGCACTGACTCTATTGCTGGCGCAATCGACATAAGTTTTCTTGTACCATCTGACTCATCCTCTAGTTCTAAATTATACAAACTTGTCTGACCATCTGAATTGATACCTCTATGCTTTGCGTTAGCTTTAACTCTACTCATTTTTAGTTTTCCTTCTGAGTTATTAGAAGTTTCAGATAATAGCTGAATAAAAGACGTAATTGCAGTTTTCATATCCTCCGAAATATCACTCGGTAATTCAAGGTCATCACCAACTTCTTTATTTTCAATTTCAAAACTCATCTCTTCAATACCAAAATCTGCATTCTTGGCATAATCAGAAATTGCTTTAAGCATATTGCTGTCATCATAATATTCTAATAATTGTCGTGGAATATCAGTATAAGCTCTTGAAAATATAATATCTTCTCTAAACCATCGCATTGCATTAATACAAGCCTCATCATTTAATGTACATGCATTTGAAAAAAATAATTGATTTTCAGCAACTGTCTGACTTATTAGTTTTCTTTTTGCCTTGTCCTCTGTAAATTTAAATTCCTGTCCATTTCTTACAAAAACTTGAGCTCTTTGACCCTTAGGCGCATGAAATAAAGACTCTCTAACAATTTTTTCTCTTGTTGCAGCAAAAGAATACCAATATTTAATTCCATTAGAAATATAATCGAACTCAAATTCTGTCGGTTCATCAGATGAATAATCATTTAAAGAAAATGGTACAACTGGCACTAACGCCTTCTCATGCTGTAATCTTTGAGCATTTCTTATAAATTGTACTCCTAACCAAAACGCTCTAATAACGTTACTTTTACCACCACCATTCTTACCGAAAATAGCAACTCCAGGTAACAAATTCATATCATTATATTCAATTAAACTATTCTTAAGAGATGAAAGTCCAACTGCTTCCATAGAAAGAGTAGCCTCATCTCTAAAAGATCTATAATTTTTAAATCTAAACTCAACTAACATATTTTTAACCTCCAACTTAATTATATTTCTTACATTTCATAAATTCAATCTAAATTATCATTTTTTTTGATTTTTTCGTTTCAATTTCATAATAACATGTTGTAGAGTTTGTTCTTCACATCTTTATAACAAAAAAGTCCTATGATTTTTTCAAAAATCATAGGACTTTGTCCATTGTTTTATCCTGCTTTATAGGTTCATATTTATAAATGTCCTTATTTGCAATTCTTACTATCTTATTTTTCAAAATCTGGTTTCCAACCAGCAAACTGAACAAGCTGTTCATCTGTTCTATGATAATATCTCTCGTTCTTATCAAGCTTTGCGATTTCTGCCATTTCTTCATCTGTAAGTGTAAAATCAAGGATATCTAAATTATCCTTAATATGATCCACATTCTTGCTTCCTGGAATAACAACAAATCCCATCTGTGTATGCCAACGAAGAATAATCTGTGCTGATGACTTACCATATTTTTTACCAAGCTCAGCAAATAAAGGCTCATTAATAAGAGACTTATCACCATGACCTAATGGATACCAGCTCATAAGCTTAATGTCGTATTTATCCAAAGTCTTACGAAGCTCTGTCTGAGTAAAATATGGATGTGCTTCTACCTGAATAAACTGAGGAACGATTTCCCACTTAGTTTCAAGCTCTTCAATATACTTTCCTTCAAAATTAGAAATACCGATGGCCTTTGCCTTACCCTCTTTATAGGCTTTTTCAAGTTGTCTATATCCAGCAAGCCAGTTACCAGCAGGCTGATGGATGTAAAGCAAATCTACGTAATCCACGCCAAGACGCTCTAATGTTTCATCAACAGCATTTTCATTTTCATATTCTGATGGCCAAAGCTTAGTTGATAAAAATACATCTTTTCTATCCACTCCACTTTCCTTGATTCCACGACCTACAGCACGCTCGTTAACATAAGCATTAGCTGTATCTACAAGTCTGTATCCCATCTTAAGTGCTTCTCGTACGCTTACCTGGGCATCAGCTGGTGTAAGCATAAATGTTCCAATTCCCACTACTGGGCACTCTAATTTGTTGTTTAATACGATATTTTCCATTATAAAAATCCTCCTTAATATGTTGATGCTCTGGAACTTGTAAACTTCCAGTTTCCATTTTCTTTTCTAAGAGTAAAGTTGCCCTGCAATCTCCAGCGTCCTTTTCCTCCACCGTAAACCGCAGCAACTACTTCATATTCACCAATTGTTACTCCCGGACAAATAGTTACATTCATCCCTATCCATGCATTTTTCTTTATAGTAACTTTTCCATAAGTATACTTTGTATGACGTTCATTCATGTCATGATTAATCGTTGCAATTTTAAGTCCTGGTGCAGCCATTACACCATCCTCAAATTCAATTTCTTTACATCAAACCGTTAGCGGAAAACCATTTTTCTACTGCTGCCTTTGCATTTGCAGCCTGACTTCCAGTAATTGCAAGTCCTTTTACTACATCAGCACCCTTAGCATATTTTTTAACATCACGCTCGCTAGAACCCATGCCGCTTCCTTCGTTAGTACAAAGAGGAAGAATTGTCTTTCCAGCGAAAACATATCTCTCTAAAAATGTTGCTACTGCCATTGGGAATGTTCCCCAATAATTTGGATAAGCAAGCACTATAGTGTCATACTCATCATTGCCATCTAAATAATTTGTAAGCTCTGGACGAGCATTTTCTCTTAAATCTTTCTTAGCCTCATCAATGCAAGTCATATACACAGGCGAATAAGGATTTGCCATTTCAATCTTAAAAGTATCAGCGTCGATTAATTCCTTCATTTGATTAACCACGATTTCTGTATTGCCAACCTTTACATATCTCATTGCGCCGCCAAAATAATTCTCATCAGCTCTTGAAAAAAATGCTATTAATGTTTTTGCCATCTTAATTTCCTCCATTTATTATTTCTATTAATAACTACATGTTTTAATTAGTCTTATCTTTTGTTATTTACATTATCTCACGCTTAACTTATAATATCCAATAGAAACATTAGATAATTGATTTAATTTTTAAATATCAGAGGTGCAATATGACAACAAAGCAGATTGATTATTGTATAGAACTAGCTCATACAGAAAGCTTTTCAAGAGGGGCTGAGAATATGTTTGTAAGCCAGCCTACATTTTCATATCAAATAAAACTACTAGAAGAGGAAGTTGGTTTTGAAATATTTGTAAGAAATGGGAAAGGTGCGACTCTTACTCCTGCCGGAGAACAATTTGTATCTTTCCTTACAAATATGCGCGAAGAGCTGAAGCGTGCCATTGAACAAGGGCAAAACTTCAGTACAAAATATAAAGAAAATATTACAATTAATATGATGGTTAGACAAGCTCTTTATTTTCTTCCTGAAGCAATCAGGGAATTTGAAAAACAATCGCCTGGCACTCAAATCACTCCAAGATTCCAATACACTAATAGCATGGATAGCTTCCTAAAGAATGAATCAGATATTATATTTGCCTTGGAAGAAGAGACAAAACAGCTTGCAGGCACCAACATCCACAAGCTGTTTGAAAGTCATATTTATTTAATTTGTGATAAAAATGATCCTCTTTCATCTAAAAATCTTATTAGAGATGAAGACATTTATGGTCGTACACTTATGGTAGGTGGAGGCTCCCCTACCCTTCTTCGAAGTGTTCAGCAAAAGCTTATTTCATCAGGAAAAATTAACTATTTTAATAGCCCAGATCATGACACAACGCTTACTAACATCGCCTCAGGTAAAGGTATATGCCTTGCTCCCGGCTTTCTTAACGACCACAGTGGACAGTTTGCATGGATTCCTTATGACTGTAGGGAAACTTTTTCATGTGTACTCTGCACACATAAGGCAGACAAACGTGAAAGTCTAAGTTCTTTTATTAGAATTTTACAGAAACTCTACAATGATGCCATCGCATTTCCAATGTAAAAAAAATATATATCATTTTGTTTTCGTCAGATAAATTATATCATCTATCTGACGAAAACAAAATTACACACCTTTTTCCATCACGCATACACCAGATTCCTTCTCGCCCCAAGTTAATCTATCGTGTCGTATTTTTACAAATCCCATTTTCTCCCAAAAAGGCAGTACATTTCCTTCATAATCATCCACAACATCTATTCTAATAGTTTTGCCACCGGCTTTAGCTACTAGATTTTCAAAAAAGGTGTAAATTCTTCGCCCCAAACCACTAGACTGTTTGCTTGCCTTAAGCATCAACATTGATAGATAAACGAAGCCATCTTTTCTTTGCATATAATCAATAATCGCAACCGGTTCCTCGTCTAGCATCACAAAATTACTAGTAAAACCATGCTCCGTCATTTCTTTTAATTCATTTCTAAGAAAGTCCTCTGTAACCATACTCGTTCCAAGATGATTCTTTAGAAAATGTGCATTAGAATTGTAAATTTCTAATGCCTTTTTTATGTCTATTTCCCTAATTTGCTGTAATTCCACTCTAATTTTTAGTTCACCAACTTTCAATACTTAATTCCAAGCGTAACTTGCAATATATTCTATATTAGCCTCTATTTCAAGTCCAGGATCAGATATCTTAAGCTCTGCTTTCTTTCCTAATTCCTCTAAGCCCCTAGAGAAATTATAAAGAGCAATTCCTAAATCCACTTTCTGAAGATCATATTTACCATTATCATAGCCCTTGTCCTTTTTTTCATAGAAATGCGCTACATTTCCTGACACAACAATTCTCCAAGGCTGCTTATTTACTGCAGATGGAGCAAGGCGAACTGCCTCAATGGCCTCATAGATTCCAAGTTCTTTAGCCCTATCCTCATCTAAGGCCTTATTAAAGTCCTCTTCAAAAAAGAGCTTAGTAAATGGAAAACGTGTATCAGCCTTAATGCCCTTACGCATCAAAACTTCCTTCACGCCCATCTTCTTCGCAACCACACCAATAGGACTAATACATGGCATAAGCTCGCCATCAGTAATTCCTGCTGCCTTTTCAAACTTCTCTCTTGGCATAGTTCCGCCAATCATAACTGTACCAAGTCCCTTGCTTTGAGCATACATAAGTAGATCTTGAAAACTATAACCAAAGGCTAAATCTGCATTTTCCACAGCCTTTATCTTAGTTAAAATGTATTCCTTCTCACCAGTAATCACAGGAGAAGAAAGACCATACTCCTTGGCATTAAGAAAAAGGAATTCCACAGGAATATCGAAAGGATTTGCAATTGTTTTAGAATAGTTCTCTAAATCCTTAAGTAACTCTTCTTTAACGCCCTCACCATTGAAACTTCTGACACTACGTCTATTTTTAACATCATCAAAAAACATAATAAACACCTCCAAATTAATTTTACACTATCTAGTTGTGCAAAAATCAATCCTGAATTATGTTCTAAATCAATTCCCCGGTAAAATGCTGAATTTCATGCTGGATAATCTGAGCTTTGACACTCCCCATGCCTAAAGGCAGGGGATTCTTGCTACCTGCCACTACATAGTGGCTGACCAGTACATTTCTGTTAGGTCGTAGTGCAAGGTATGGGTATGCCATTACCCATCGCAGGGCAGAACATATAGTTCCCTACGCAGTATGTCTGATATTGCTATCGCCAACATACTCAGTTGAGTTGCAGATATTCATAGCCCCAAGAATATCTCTGTGAATGTGGAATCCGCATTTACAAGCATAAATTCTGTCATTGGCATGATGCACATGACCGCAAACAGGACATGTCTGACTTGTGTATGCAGGATTTACGTACTCAACTGCTATACCTGCTAACTTAGCTTTGTATTCTATAAACTGTGCGAGTCTATAGAATGACCAATTATGCAGGCTGTGGTTGTTTTTACGACTTGTTCTTGTCGTAGAACGGATATTCGCTAAACGCTCTAATTTTATGTTTTTAACATTGTGTGCAACTGCCGTTTTTACAATGTCATGACTGATCTTATGGTCGATGTCACGCATAATACGCTGTTCTTTATCGTTGATGCGTTTAACAGCATCTATGTGTTTTGCTTTTTGCAGTTTCTTGCGAAGATACTTATAATGACGGCGCATATATTTATACTTACGACCATTGCCGTAGAACTTAACATTTCCGTCAGAAGTATATGATACCGCAGGACATTTAATGCCAAGGTCAATACCCATGACATTACCCTCGCTGTCGTATGTAGGTTCAACCGTTTCGTATACAACCTGAGCGACCATCTTGTTGCCCTTATAAACAATACGCATGGTTCCAAGCTTACTGTTTGCAAAAACAGATTTTTGATTATCAGTCATCTTGGTTTTAACAGAAAGTCTTTTGGATTTACCGTTTACCATGACAGGAAATTCAATATAATTACCATTGATTTTGAAATTCTGATTGTTGATATAACAACATGGTTTTTTAAGCGTGGGAACGGTAGCCACAATCTTGATATCCTTGCCTTGATTGGCAAATTTGGCATTCTTACGGTCAGCGTCACGACAAGCCTTATTATATTTCTTGACAATAGACTTTGCATCACGGATACATTGATTTGTTAATGCAGATGGAAGATTTGCTTTAACATCAGCAGTTGTATATTTACTGATAGATATACCGCTTATGGCAACAGAAACAAGACTATTTACGGTACTGATGTACTCGTTCATAGTCATGACGACAAGAGCCTTTTGCTCATTTGTCATATAAAGTTTTACTGTTTCTGACAACTGCATATTATCCTTTCTGATAAATCTGTTGGCTGACGGGGAATCTTAAAAGAGTACGTCGTTAAATCAGTTTCTAACCTCTGAACCAACAGATTATCTATACATTTTTTTGATTTTCTATATATTGTTTAATTACAGCAAGCGGAGCACCGCCTACTGTACTTACAAAGTAGCTGTTCGTCCATAGGCTCGGAAGTCTTGATTTGAGCCAAGGGAACTCCGTTCTTAATACTTTTGATGAATATCCCTTAATCTGCTTAACTGCTTTATGTACTCCATACTGCGGATCTACTTCCATAAGCAAATGTACATGGTCTGGCATGATTTCCATTTCGATGATTTCGACGTTGAGTTGGTCGCACGCTTCTTTAATCAGCTCCTTTAAGCGAACATCAACACCGTTTATTAAAACGGAACGTCGATATTTTGGACACCATACCACATGATATTTGCAGGAATAGACTACGTTGTGGTTTGATTTATATTTCATAAAATCATTATACTACTGCGACCTATCTAATTCAACAATAATTAGATAACCTTTAGCAAGATAACGGTCGCCTTATATCCCCATAGCTAAAGCAAGGGGCTTTACGGCGGCATTTGGTAAAAACAATGGATCTCTAACTATCTTCTTAACCATTCTTATACTCCATTCTTATACTTCTTTTTTATAATAATCTATAATAAGTGTTTGCAATAATATATATAATTTTTTATATGAACAAATTCATACATCTAACATCTTCATGAGGATTGACCTTTGCAAGTCCAATTTTTACAATTTTTCCATTTAGACTTCTAAAATCCTGCATAACTTCAACGCCCCTTAACATCTGCTCACTAGATAAAGTTTTCCCAATAGTAATATGCGGCAACCAAGAATAAGGCTTATAATAGCTACTTATCTTAACTCCTGGCAAATCCTTAAAAGCCTCATAGACACGTGCCTGCAAGTCAAATAAATACTCATTAATATAAGGCGCAAGATAAAGTACACGGGGCATAAGCTGCCCCACCGTAACAATTGAAATCTCACCAGACTTAAGTTTAGTGTTATCTTGCAAGGTAAGTTTCTCAAAATTTGGAATCAACTCTTCCACCGCCCTTGCCTCAAGAGCTAAAAGAGTCAGATGTGCTGGCACTTTGTTAGCTATGTAAAAATCATTTCCCGAAGCTAACGCCACTTTTTTTATGTAATCCTCTAAGGTTTTATTACTTGTTTCATCAAAATAAGCAGACACTAAATACATTATCATATCCTCTCATTCCTTGCTGACTGACAGTCTCATATTACTGTCTTAATAATTATAAGCATTAATAAATTAATTTGTAAAATCAAAACAAAAAAATTTCTTAATCACCACACCCCCGACTAGTACTAGTCGGGGGTGTGGCTTTAGCGAAATGGAGTATATAAACTATAGCAAGTAATCCTTATTAACTTTCTTTAGAATGTAAACTTATTAACTTCTGCATCTAGTCGTGAGGAAATGCTAGCATTTGTGTTGGCTGCTTCCTTATTACCTTGCATATGTTCTGACATTTCTGAGACGAGATCTACTACCTGAGAAATGCCCTTTACGCTTTCCTCTGCTGCAATGGATACGCCATTAATTGCCTCAGATACTGCTTTTATTGAACTTTCAATATTTCCTGAGGCATTGTCTACATTTGTAAGCATGTCACTAATATGCTTAGCGTCTTCGCCGTATTGGATGCCAAGATCCATTAACTGAGTGTAACCAACAATGGTCTTATCCTGTACAAAATCCACCATCTTAGTAGATTCCTCTGCTAGCTCACGTACATTTCCAATAACCTCTTCACTAATCTGCTGAATCTGCTTAGCAGTCTCTGCTGAATTATCCGCTAGGGAGCTAATTTCCTGAGCTACGATTGCAAAGCCCTTTCCATACTCACCTGCACGAGCCGCTTCAATAGAGGCATTTAAAGAAAGCAAGTTAGTTTGTGAAGCAATATCAAGAATTGTCTGAGTTAAGGCACTGATACGCTCAACATCCTTTGAACGCTCAATCTTAACATTAAGACTTTCTGTGATTTTCTCTGCAGTCTCCTTAACCTTCTTTGTCTCCTTTTCAGCGTTTGCCCTGACTTCAAGGGCACGCCTTTCCATATCGATGGCAAATTCATTTCCAGTCTTTACATTTGCATCCATTTCCTGAATGCCATCCTTGATTTGCTTAGTATTTCCCTGAATCTCAAGGATAGAAGATGAAGTTTCCTCCATGGCTGCGCTCATTTGGTTCATGTTATCAGAAACGCTGCCTAGCTGCTCATCTGTCTTAAGAATTAAACTCAAGGCCGTATCAACACTGCTTGATAATTCTTTAGAACTTCCATAAATAGAACTTACAACACTTCTAATATAATCAAGAAGCTTATTGATACTATCCGCAATATCTGTAACTTCGTCATTTCCACGAAGCTCAATCTCACGAGTTAAATCGCCATTATTACTAACTAAATCATTGATTTTCTCATCAACCACTAAAAGACCCTTAGTAATATTTCCTGACATCCATATTGAAATAACTGCGGAAACTAAGACAAGTACAACACCTATTAAAATGATTATGCGAACGATACCATTTAAAGAAGCCATTAAATCATCCACAATATAATCAACTCCAAGGACTCCCACAATTTCCCCTGAGGAATCATGGATTGGTGCATAGGCTGTGATGTAGTGCACACCCTTACTTGTCACTTCTATCTTTTTGTTAGCCGTACCATTATCACTAATTGCAGAAGCGTAAAGACTAGAGGCCTTAGAGCTAGCTACCGTTCCTATGGCTATTTTCTCCTCAGTAAGAGTTGAAAGATAGACCAACTTATCGTTTCTCTTAGCTAAAGTGTATACTGCGTTTACATTTGCAGAATCCGCCACTTGCTGCATATCTGTAAGCATTACCGTGTTGGCGTAGCTGTCATCCGCGCCTTCCTCTAAAATGCTCATTAAATTACCATTCAACTGATTTGCAGCCACCTTAACAATCGCCAAAGTATTCTTGGCAGAAGAATTTACATAACTTGAACGAACGTAGATGTATGTAGTAATTCCCATGGCAACACAAATCAACAAATTTGTTAAAACTGTACCTAGCAGGACTTTAAGTCTTATGCTAAATCGATTAGTTCGATTATTTTTCATTGTCACGCCCTCCATTAACTATTCAGCGTTTAAAGAATCAACAATTGCCTGGGACATATATTCTCCGTTAGCCGCCGCAAAGTCGGAATATGCCTTATCTATGGCAACGCCCTCCACTACAACTTGATAAATCAGCTCTTTCTTTAGCTTAAACAAATCATCGTTGTAGCTTGAATATGCGTCAGTTCCATATGGCAAATCCGCCATTTTGCTATTAGCATTAAAGGTATCCGCTGATTCCTTCTGACTTTCAGAAATACTACTAGCCCCCGGGTTGTTAACAAGAGGAACAATGGCCAACATATGGTCAATGTGATTTTTTTCGTATTTTGTGGAAACCGGACTAAAGGTCCACAAGGTTTCCATTTCCCCGCCGTCTAGCATTGTCTCAAGAAAATATTTATAAACCCCTGCAGGATTGGTGCATGCAGAAGTTATCGCCCACACTGGTGCAACACGCTCTAAATAGCTTCCTGTTTCTTCTAATGGTTTAATTGCAACTAGTTCCCCATCAAGGCCCGCTTCAACGAGCTTTCCTGATAAGGTCTTCGCCCAGTTTCCTGCCCAATAAGTAAACACGCCGAATTTGTCAGCATAGAACTTATCACGACATGTTCCGGTTCCATTTTCTGCAATTTCAGGATCTATATAACCTTTTGAAAATGCATCTCTTAATCGAAGCAATGCATTTTTCATGCTATCCTCCAAAAATCCGTCCGCCCAGCTTCCATCGTCTTTCTTGTAAAAGGAAGGATATGCGTCCTGATAAAATTCCGGAAGATAATTGACGTAAGGTGCTTCGTTGTTGATTATTCCAGCTGCTGAGACCCCGTAAGTATTGCCACTTACGCCATCTCCATCTGGATCTCCCTTTGAAAATGCATCTAACATATTTAAGTATTCTTCATAATTTGTAGGCGCCTCTAGCCCTACTCTATCAAGCCAAGCCTTCTTAATGTAAGTAATACAGCCGTTTCCTCGAGTTGGTGAGATTCCATACAATTTGTTATTAATTCGAATGCCATCAATTAGTGATGCATTGCCTGCTGCCTTTATGGATTTTTCTAGATTCGAGCCCGCATAGTAAGAGCTGATATCTGCTAGATAATCCTTGGCGGCATAAGTGGTATAGTAGGTTGAACTAAGTAGCACAACGTCTGGCAAGTTTCCACTACTAAACATTTCTCCTACCTCATCATAATAAGTGCTATGCTCCGGTTGAATGATTTCCAAATCAATACCGGTTAATGCCTCCCATTGAGCTTCAAACTCGTCCCTTCCCTTGCCAGCTGTCACTAGTGTACCATCCACCATCATGGTGATTTTACTAGGCTTTGCGGCAGTTGAATAACCATAGTCTGTCTTCGTATCAAAAGACACGCCCGTACTCTCTGAATTACTATTTGTAAGACTACATGCATTAAGTAAAACGCATGTAGCAATCAAGAAAGCAGCTGGTCCTTTTCGTTTAAGCACATTACCACCTCCTGCACATTTATATACTATATAAAGTATACTATTGTACATGGTGGACTGTCAATTGGTATGACAACATAATAAGAAGTATGTGAAAAAGTTTGGAATGTTTGCTATCTTGCTATGTTTCAGGCTTTTGCGCTCCTTGGATTTTGGGGACTGGCGGGGCTGTGCCTTTCCAACTTGCAATATAATTCTTTATAAATTATCGTCACCCCAGCCTTTACAAATATCTACCCAACCTTCCGCGCCAGATGCCTTTTCTAACTCTGCCGGCGTTAGCTTTACAGATGTAAATTCATTACCACCTGCTGGATGAACAAATTCAAATCGCTTCATAGAAACATCCAACCAAATTGGAATATCTTCCGGTACCGCAAATGGGCAAACGCCACCAGGCTGGAAGCCCGTAATTTCCTTAACTTTATCGCGTGGAATCATATGTGGCTTTGTATGAAAATATGATTTAAACTTAGAACTGTTAACCTTTCCATCTCCAGCCATTACAACCACTACTGGCTTTTCATCCACCACAAAAGACAATGTCTTTGCAATCTCTGGCTCACTACATCCAATCTGTTGTGCCGCATGCTCCACAGTATCAATAGTTTCTGTGTGTTCTGTAAGTCTGTCACCTAGTGCCTTCTCATCAAGAAACGCCTTCACCTTCTCATTAATCATTTTCCTACCTCCATTTTCAACTAAATGTCACTTTGCAAATAATCTATTTAGTGAACAAAATCTAAATACAATACTATTTAAAGCCCCTTATTAATTTGTTTCTCCATCTTGACATGAGGAATACCATCCTCCATAAATGGCTCTGATACCACTTCAAAGCCTTCTTTTGCATAATAGCCTATGGCATATTCCTGGGCTTCAAGGTATATTTTCTTAGCCTTTAGCCGCTCTGTTGCTACCCTTACGCCTTCATGGAGGATCTGTCCTCCAATGCCTTTACCATGTTCCAGGGTAACAACTCTTCCAATCTTTGCCACACCGGAAGCTTCTTCATGGTCTTTCCAGAATACCCTGAGGCACCCTGCAACTCTCCCGGAATCGTTATAGCAAAATACATGTATCGCATCCTGATCCTTATCATCCATATCCTGATAAATACACTCCTGCTCTGTGACAAATATCTCAAATCTTGTCTTTAATATCTCGTAAAGCTCTGTAGTACTGAGCTCATTAAAATGCTTAACTATCAATT
>JAEEGI010005713.1_pt1 | contig 28519 bp, 17 predicted proteins | sample 8958751 | NCBI WGS metagenome assembly JAEEGI01 (sample SAMN16246545, study PRJNA631951) | gut metagenome | biome: gut microbiome; feature: rumen; material: KS-attached | host: Bos | place: Iran: Karaj | collected 2018-10 | reverse complement strand
GAAAATGAGATCGGCCTTGAAATAATCTTGATCAACCAGAATTCGCCTCTGCCGTGCTTCAAAGCAGAATCCCTTTCCCATTTCGAGCAGGAAATGTTGTAAATGGTTCAAAATCTCAGCTTCAAGTTTGCTTTCAGTAAAGATATCCTGTTGCTGCAAATCCAAAAACTCCAAAGTTACTGGATCGTGGATGGTATGTTTTGGTTGCATCACCTCAGATCCCGTTTCAGCAAATTTCCTCAATGCAAGTTTATCCTTGGATAGTCCCATGCGCTCGAAATAGAGCGATGACACTTGACGATCTAGCTCCTTAACAGTCCAGCATCCAGCAATTGCTTCCTGTTCATAAAAAGCCCGCTTAATGTCATCATCAATTGATGAAAGATACAACAGACTTGTGAAATTGAGCCGCTGAAACAACTTGTCAGGTGGAGTTTGGTATTGTTCCAATTTGGCGGTTGGCAACCGCCAAATTCCATTCTCTTGATTTTCAACCTTTTGCAATTTGGCGGTTGGCGACCGCCAAATCTCAAAAGGTGCTATATCATTATTCCCCTGCACCAATTTCCCTATAAATGAAATGACTTCAGGCCCCAGTTGCGGATAGCGACTATAAAACAATCTGAATTCTCTCAATCGGCGAGTATTTAGGCCACAACGGTTGATTTTAGTAGCAAGATTATTAAGCAGTTGAGTGCCATATTGGGCCCTATCCTTCCCACGTTGTTCATACTCAACAATATAATGGCCAATGAGCCAGTTGCGGGCAGTGAGCGATAAATTAATTGCATGGGTGGCATGAACTTGCATGACATCCTGTACCTGAATAATCTGCTGCGAGAGCTGGTGAATTGTCATTCCCTCAATCGGAGAGCCTGTAGAAAGACGATGTTCCATAACGGCAAAGTTAATTCAATTATCGTGTTCAATTAGAGATAGCATGGACTGCATCTTGGCGGCTGTTTCGTTCCATTCCATCTCCTCCTCGCTCTGCGGGAGGATTCCTCCACCGGCATAAAGACGATAACGGTCATCAAGAATACGCATACAACGCAACGACACAAATAGTGCCGTGTCACCATCCAAATTCAACGGTCCTGAGAAGCCACTGTAATAGCTGCGGTCAAGAGACTCATTTTCAATGATGAAACGATGTGCATCCTGCTTGGGAAGTCCGCACACGGCAGGCGTGGGATGCAGATTATCCAGCACTTCACCCACATTGACGTTTTTCCTCAATGTAAAAGTGAAATCGGTGCGCAGGTGCACCAACTTGCCAGCCCGGGTGGTATAAGGATCACTTGATGCCACCTCATCGCTATAATGATTAAGACAGTCCTGGATGTAATGTGCAACGTAGGCCTGCTCCTGTATATTTTTATCGCTCCAAGACGGCAGATTATCGCTATAAGGCATAGTGCCAGCCAGTGCCATCGTGTGCCATTTGTCACCGTCACAATCAAGCAAAACCTCAGGAGTAGCAATTAACCATGTGCCGCATTGCGGAGCCGAGAACAATGTCACAAAAGCTTCGGGATACCGTTCACAAGCCATTGAAAACAGGTTCCCTTTAACTATGCCTTCGTGACTGATATCAGCACATCGCGCAAGTACCAATTTTTGGATGCCAGTTGCCGAAAAAGCCCGATGAAATCGGGAAAATATGACATGATATTGCTCACGTGATGCGGGTTTGAAAGGCAATTTATTCACTTCTGAATAATAAGGAAGAAAACGAATCTGTTTCACCTCATCATGGGAGTATTGCCTCACCACATCAGGCCGCAACAGGATAATGGGTGACTCATCACTAGGAGTGAACGGAGCAATCACAAAACCGCGCTCATCATTCAGCTTTTTCAGTTCGAACAATACTTCAGGCACACCACGCTGCCCCACCAGTGTACATTTACTGGCGTGCGGAAGGCGGTATATTGCAAAAGCATCCACTACTGTTTATTTGAGTTTTTTACTTATTCAGATGTACTCAACAATATATTAATCAGTGACATTACATCACCAATGCTTATCGAACCGTCAAGGTTCACGTCACAGAAGTAAGACCTGTCTGTTTCATCACCTAACAGGATGTTGATCAAGGCAGTCACATCACCGATGTTGATGTTGCCTTCACCAGTGATGTCACCCACTTCCTCAATGGGAAGAATTGTCTGGAACTTCTGCCACATCCTTGCCTCACGATAAGCATCTAGCGCTACCCTGGGAACATATAGAGGAGTCCTTGCAAAAGCAACGCCCATCGCTAGTTCATTAGCCCTGGGAGGCGTTGTCGCCCAGCAGATGACGAGTTTGACATTTGAAAGGTTATTCAACGCACCGTATTCCATCGAATCAAGGTTAGCACCAAGTTCCAAGCGTACCAAATCATTACTATATGCCAAAGCATAATGCTCAATATCGGTTGTCCCAGCAGGAGCATCTTTGTCACCGATTTTCAGCTTTTTCATCGATGTGCACTTGTACATGGCAGCGTTGCCGATATGGGTAACAGTACCTGGAATATCCAGTTCCTCCAACATTGAACATTGATAGAAAGTCTGATTGGGTATTATCGTGAGATTCCTGCTCAAGTGAACACGCTTCAATGCCGGGCACCTATAGAATACACATTGATCCATGGTGGTGACGGTATTGGGCATGTCCAGGAATTCTAACGCCGGACAATCGGCAAAGGTCTGAAACCCTAAAGCCTCCAGACAACTGCCCTCCTCAAAGTAAACTGTCTTCAATAATTCACATTCACTGAAGGCATAATCGCCAAGGTATCTTACGTTACGCGGGATGGTCATTTCTGTCAACGAGTTGCATCCATAGAAGCAAGAACTCTTGATGGAATCCAGACTAGCGGGCAGATGAATGTGAGACAATTTGGGACAACTACCGAACACCGTCACACCCATTTTGGTGACCCCGTCAGGAATATCAATCGATTCAATGTTATCATTACCGCTGAAAATATTCATACCGAGTATGGTAACACTTTCAGGAATGGTGATATCAATCAAGTTGTCGCAATTGTGCATACAGTAGTCATACAGGGTCGTGACCGTACTGGGAATGACAAAGGATGACGCAGGAGCCGCTTGAGGATAGGCTACCAGCATGGTCATGTCCTTGTTGTAAAGAATGCCGTCAACAGCCTTAAATTTAGGATTGAAGGGGCTGCAAGTATAGTACACCAGACCGCTCAATCCTGCTAAAGCCGTGTAAGCTATATCCGTAAGATTACGGGGAATATTCAGAGTCTTGATGCTACGACAATTATAGAATACCCACCTGCCGAGGCTCACGAGCGAATTGGGAAATTCTATATACTCCAGATGAGAACAGCCATTGAACGCAAAAAAATTGATGGCAGTAACCCCTTCAGGAATATCAATCGATGTTATGGCACATCCCCTGAAGGCATCATCCCCAATACGGGTAACATGATAGGTAATACCGTCATGGACGATAGTAGCTGGAATAACTACATCGCCACTTACCCTAGCAGAATCATTATGGGTAACTTCCACCTCATTCTCGGCGATGACATTATAACTGAGGCTGTCCACCATGAAGTCATAAGCCGAAACTGTGAAGCAACAGGCCATAAAAAAGGCCAACACAAACAATTGTTTGGAAAAATTGGTAATTCTTTTCATAACAGTAGGATATTTAAGTTGGATTAAACTATTCTTGGCTATTGAGGAAAGCCACCAGGCGGGCGACGGCACGGCCACGGTGACTGATGCTGTTTTTCTGTTCAGGCGACATTTGGGCAAAGGTGCTGCCATCACCCTCAACGGGCTGGAAAATACTATCGTAGCCGAAACCTCCCGTGCCATGGCGCTCAGTGAGAATAATTCCCTCGACTTGACCCTCAAACAGGTGCTCTTCGCCCTGTAAGAGGACAATGGCTGTGCGGAAACGGGCAGTGCGTTTTTCCATAGGCACATCCTGCAACTTGGTTAATACCTTATCAATATTGGCCTCGCTGTCGTGGCCTGGACCTGCATAACGTGCCGAATATACACCAGGTTCACCCCCAAGCGCATCAATTTCCAAGCCTGTATCGTCGCTGAAACAGTCATATCCGTAGTGCTCCTTGACATACTCAGCCTTCATGCGTGCATTGCCTTCAATGGTATCGGCCGTCTCGGGGATGTCTTCATGACAACCTATATCGGCAAGTGCCAACACCTCATAACGGTCACCCAGCATCTGACGCAGTTCCTGCAACTTGTGGGCATTATTGGTAGCAAAAACTATCTTCTTCATAAAATGCAACTACTATAATAAAAAGGAAAACAATAAATACAACAAATACAAATAATTAATTGTCAGATAATTAATTGTAATTATTGTATTTATTGTTGTTTTTGTTCTCAGACGACGACGTTGACAATCTTGTTGGGAACGACAATCACCTTCTTGGGTTGCTTGCCATCGAGCCAACGCTCGGCGCCGGCATCACTCAAGGCGATGCGTTCAACCTCATCCTTATCGGTTCCAGCGGGCACTTCAATATTGAAGCGTGGTTTACCATTGAACGAAACAACATATTTCACCGTTGATTCCTTCAAGTAATCCTCATTCCACGTTGGCCACTGGGCATCACACACTGTGGTGTCATGACCTAACACATGCCACAATTCCTCGGCTATGTGGGGTGCAAACGGTGCCAGCAACACGATCAGCGGCTCATAGACCTCGCGGGCACGACACTTCATGCTGGTCAACTCGTTGACGCAAATCATGAATGCCGCTACCGAAGTATTGTAACTGAACGTCTCGATGTCGCCAGACACTTTCTTGATGAGTTTATGCACCGACTTCAAAGCCTCAGCACTAGGTTTCTCGTCGGTCAACTGCATCGTATCGCCCTTGAAGAAGAGAGCCCACAGGCGCTTGAGGAAACGATTCACACCGTCAATGCCGTTAGTATCCCATGGCTTGCTTTGCTCAACGGGACCCAGGAACATCTCATACAAGCGCAAGGTATCGGCACCGTAATGTTCTACTATATCGTCGGGATTGACAACGTTGAACATTGATTTGGACATCTTCTCGATAGCCCAGCCACAAATGTACTTGCCATTTTCAAGGATAAACTCGGCATCCTTGAATTCGGGGCGCCACTCGCGGAATTTCTCAATATCCAGTGCATCGGCAGAGACGATATTCACATCCACATGAATGGGCGTCACGTCATATTGGTTCTTGAGATTAAACGAGACAAACTTGTTGGTATCCTTGATGCGATAAACAAAGTTGCTGCGTCCCTGAATCATACCCTGATTGACTAACTTGCGGAACGGTTCAGCCTCACATACAAAGCCGTAGTCATAGAGAAATTTATTCCAGAAACGGCTGTAAATCAAGTGACCTGTAGCATGCTCGGTACCTCCTACATAGAGATCCACCTGGCGCCAATATTCATTGGCTTCATGAGATACAAGTTCCTTGTCGTTGTGCGGATCCATGTAGCGCAGGTAGTAGGCTGACGAACCGGCAAAACCAGGCATGGTGTTCAACTCCAAAGGATAACCATCGGTAGTCACCCAACCTTTGGCACGTCCCAAAGGCGGCTCACCGGTCTCGGTCGGCAAGAATTTATCTACCTCAGGCAACTGCAACGGCAATTTACTCTCATCGAGCGGTTGAGGCTGATTATTCTCATCATAATAAATGGGGAACGGTTCACCCCAATAGCGCTGACGGCTGAAAATGGCGTCCCTCAAGCGGTAGTTCACCTTCACATGGCCGATACCAGCTTCTTCAATATATTCCTTGGTACGGGCAATAGCCTCCTTGACCTGCAAGCCGTTGAGCTGCAGACGCTCATTTGAAGAATTAGCCATGATGCCTTCCTTGGCATCAAAACTTTCCTCACTCACGTCGGCACCCTCAATCAACGGAATGATAGGCAAGTCGAAATGCTTGGCAAAAGCGTAGTCTCGACTGTCGTGGGCAGGAACAGCCATGATGGCACCTGTGCCGTAGCCAGCCAAAACATAGTCACTTATATATATAGGTATATTTTTACCTGTAATAGGATTGACAGCATAGCTACCGGTGAATACACCGCTCACCTTTTTTTCAATCATGCGCTCGCGTTCTGTCTTGTGCTTTACCTCGTCAAGATAGGCATCAACAGCAGCACGCTGATCAGGAGTAACCACTTCATCCACATAGATGCTCTCAGGAGCCAGTACCATAAACGTAACACCGAAGATGGTATCGGCACGTGTGGTGAAAATCAACAGGCTCTTGTCGCTATCGGCGATGGGGAAAGTCATCTCGGCACCCTCACTGTAGCCAATCCAATTGCGCTGCGTCTCCTTGATGGACTCGGTCCACTCGATGGTGTCCAAATCACGCAAGAGACGACCGGCATAGGCCGATACACGCAGGCACCACTGGCTCATCATCTTCTGCTCCACAGGATAACCACCGCGGATGGAAACACCCTCGCTCACCTCATCGTTGGCAAGCACTGTACCCAACTTGGGACACCAGTTCACCATCGTGTTGCCCAGATAGGCGATGCGATAGTTCATGAGCACATTATTTTTCTCAATCTGGGTCATGGCGTTCCACTCATCGGCAGTGAACTCGTCGGTGCAGTTGGTATGTGCATTGCAACCGTCGGTGCCATGTTTTTCAAAGTGTGCTATCAACTCATCGATGGGACGTGCCTTGTCAAGCTCGGTGTTGTAATAGCTCTTGAACATCTGCAGGAAAGCCCACTGTGTCCACTTGTAATATTTGGGGTCACAAGTCTTCACTTCACGGTCCCAGTCATAGCAGAAACCTATTTTGTCAAGCTGCTGACGGTAACGGGCAATGTTCTCGTTGGTAGTGATTTCGGGATGTTGACCTGTCTGAATAGCATACTGTTCGGCGGGAAGACCGTAGGCATCATAGCCCATGGGATGCAATACGTTAAAACCACGCAGTCGCTTGTAACGTGCATAGATATCGCTAGCAATATAACCCAGCGGATGACCCACATGCAGACCTGCTCCCGAAGGATAGGGGAACATGTCAAGTACATAGAATTTAGGGCGGTCCTTGTCAATATCACACTTGTAGGTGTGGTTGTCACGCCAATACTGTTGCCACTTTTTCTCTATTTCCTTATAATTATAGTCCATTTCAGTTTCTAGTTCCTATAATAATAGATGTTTACTTTAATTTAATAATATCTGGTTACTTGATGATGCCCAAGTCACGTGAAATGTCAAGCATGCGCTGGATGGGCTTCACGGCACGTTCGGCAATCTCGGCATCCACCTCAATCTCGGGTGCCATAAACTTGAGCGAATTATATAATTTCTCAAGCGTGATCAACTTCATGTACTCACACTCGTTGCATGCACAGGTGCCATCCTCGGGCGGAGCGGGAATGAAGGTTTTCTCGGGACAACGGCGCTGCATCTCAAAGAGGATGCCGCTCTCGGTGCACACGATGAACTCCTGGCTCTCGTCATCAACAGCAAAGTTGAGCAATGCCTGGGTAGAGCCCACCTTGTCCGCCATGATGCGAACAGGCTTCGGACATTCGGGATGAACCAGCACCTTAGCATCAGGGTGCTCACGCTTGAGATCGGCTAACTTGGCAGCACTGAATTTCTCATGTACATGGCAAGCACCATTCCAGAGCAACATCTCGCGACCCGTAATGCTGTTGATATAGTTGCCCAGGTTTCGGTCAGGACCGAAGATAATTTTTTCATCCTCGGGCAGGCTTCCCACAATTTCCTTGGCATTGGACGATGTCACCACCACATCGGTTACAGCCTTGACGGCGGCACTGGTGTTGACATAACTGATGACCGTGTGATCGGGATGTTCGCCCACAAACTTGGCAAACTCATCGGCGGGGCAACTGTCGGCCAGCGAGCAGCCAGCACTCAAGTCAGGCACGATGACCGTCTTGTCGGGGCACAATATCTTGGCGGTCTCACCCATGAAGTGTACACCACACAGGACAATCACTGGCGCATCGGTCTTGGCAGCCAGCTGAGCCAATGCCAAGCTGTCGCCGATGTAGTCGGCCAGCTGCTGGATTTCCTCACGCTGGTAGTAATGCGCCATGATGACCGCATTGCGCTCCTTCTTTAAGCGCAGGATTTCTTCTCTCAAGTCGATGCCTTCCTCGATGGGTTCATCGACATAGCCTTTTTCAACATTCATATTATATATTGTTTAGTTTTTAATTTTTTAAAAATTTAAATTTAACTACAACAACAATGCCTGTTAATTGTGTTGATAACTTTCTACTCTTTTATGGCTCATGATGCTTATTAACACCATTCTTGATTTATTAAATAGATTATCAACATGTCTATTCGCTGTTTTATAGCCGATAAGCTACTTTATTAACAGGGTGTAAACAACCTGCAAAGTTAATAATTTCTTATGAATTTCTCTGTTAATTGATGATGAAAACCGTGTTTATATGAGAATAAAAAATTTAGGTAAACTTATTTTGCGTTTTTGAAAAAGAAAGATAAGCCGAGTTGATTTGAATTTGTCAAGTCTTTTTTATTGTTTTTTTTCAAATAGTTTTCAACAGGTATTTACAAGGTTGTTTACATCATAATTGTTAGTAATGGAATAAAATAGTTTTGTATCTTTGTAGCGCTTTATTATTAATGAGGTTATGTCACTGAAAAAATCCATGGTGGAACTGCACCGGGTGGGTGTGGAGGAATATAAACAGGTAGCAAAGCTACCTGTTACAATCGTGTTGGATAATGTTCGCAGCGAGATGAATGTGGGGTCGGTATTCCGCACGGCCGACGCGTTCCGGATTGAGCAGATTTATCTGTGTGGCATTACTCCCCAACCCCCTAAGGCAGAAATTCACAAGACTGCCCTCGGTGCTGAGGAATCTGTTGATTGGCAATATTTTTCTACAACACTTGCAGCAGTAGAAAAGTTGAAACAGGACGGTTACACGATCTGCAGCATTGAGCAGGTACATGACAGTGTGAGACTGGATCGTTTTTCTGTTAATGGGATACAGAAGATTGCCATTGTATTTGGTAACGAGGTGAAAGGTGTTGCCCAAGAGGTTGTTGACATCAGTGACATGTGTATCGAGATTCCCCAGGAAGGCACAAAACATTCACTTAACATCTCGTGCTGTGCCGCCATCGTGATGTGGCACTGTTTTGAAAATATGGCGATGAATGGTCAATAATACTCTTAATCGTTTTTTCTGAGCAAAGAAGTTATTAACAGTTATGGAATTGTTTCAAAATGGCAAGTTTTGAGGCTTATTTTGTATTTTTTAGTATAGAATTTAGTTAAAAATTGAATGTTAAAATGTGTTGTATTTAACATTTAAATTTTGGTTTGGTTTTTAATAGGTTTTATATACATATTATATATTTAATAATATGGTTATCAATTATTTATTTTAAATTTTGTATTGGTTTTCCATTTTTATAACAAATTATTTTCATTAAGGCTGAAAAGATAGAAAACACAGGCTATTAGTTAAAAGTTTACTTTTGTTTTGCTCATTTCACAATCTTTTACTATTTTTGCATACTTGTAATTAATCGATAGCAGCTACCATACGAGTACCATCGAGACCTTACAGAATATTTAGTTAATTAGAGAAACAAACACATTTTTAACTAATTATATTAATTTATAAACATCACATTTTATGAAGAAGCTATTTCTATTATTGTTTGCGATGTGCTTCATGGCACTGTCGGCGTATGCCGACCGCACAATCAGCGGACAAGTAGTGGATGCAGCCAATGGTGAACCCCTGATTGGAGCTACAATCCAAGGCGAGGGCGTGAACCATGGTACTGCAACCGATGTCAATGGTAATTTTACGCTGATTTTACCTGATCATGTTAAGTTTGTCAATGTATCCTACGTTGGCTATGCTACACGTCAGGTTGAGGTTTCCTCTCAAATGCTTATTAAGTTGACCGACTCTGGTCAGAGCCTTGATGAGGTTGTTGTAGTCGCTTACGGTAGCGCAAAGCGCCAGTCGATTACCGGTTCTATCTCGGTAGTTGACGAGAAGAAGATCAAGGACCGCATCGGTTCTTCGGTTACCGCAGCGCTTGAGGGTAGCACCCCTGGTATCCAGGTGAACAACACCTATGGTGAGCCTGGTGCCGCTCCCAACATCCGCATCCGTGGTATCGGTAGTATCACCGGTTCGAGCTCACCTCTGTATGTTGTTGATGGTGTGGCCTTCGACGGTAACATCGCCGAGATCAACCCCGTTGATATCGAGAGCATGAGCGTGCTGAAGGACGCTGCCTCGGCAGCCCTGTATGGTAACCGTGCTGCTAACGGTGTCGTTCTGATTACCACCAAGAAGGGTTCTTACAGCAACAAGCCCAATGTAACCCTGCGCATCAACCAGGGTATGTACAAGCGTGGTATCGCTGAGTATGAGCGCATGGGTGCTGACCAGTGGATGGAGGCTTCATGGCTTGCCATGAGGAACTTTGCCATGAACGGAAGCATGGGTCTGGACCAGGCTGCTGCTAACCAGTATGCTACCGCACACTTGATTGGTGACTATGCTCGCAAGAACATCTACAATGCCCCCGATGATAAGCTGTTCGATGCCAACGGTAAACTGATTGCCCAAGTATTGCCCGGCTATACCGATCTGGATTGGGAAAAGGACGTTGAGCGCACTGGTTATCGTCAGGACTACAGCCTCTCGGGCACCGCTGGTGGCGAGAAGTACAATGTATATGCTTCGGCAGGTTACACCAACGAGAAGGGTTATATCTATGCCAGCGCCTATGAGCGTTTCACTGGTCGTATCAATACCAACTTCACTCCCAGTGACTGGTTCAAGACTGGTATTAACCTGAGTGGTACCTATGCAACCCGTAACTTCAACGACAATGCAACCGGTAGCTACTATGCTAACCCCTTCTATGTAGCCCGTTACATGGCTCCTGTTTATCCTCTGTTCCTGCACAACCCCGATGGCAGCTTCCTGCTTGACGAGAATGGTGAGAAGCAGTACGATACCGAGTCGTCTTATCTGGACAACCGCAACATCGCCTTTGAGCTGCGCAAGGACTTCGACCGTCGTCGTCGCGCCGTTGTCGAGGGTATGGCCTATGGTACCTTTACTCTGCCTGCAGGCTTCTCGATCACGTTGAAGGCCGACTTCATGCACTCCAACACCAATCGCCGTAACTACAACAACCCGTTCATTGGTGATGGTTCTACCAACAATGGTCGTCTGACCAGCTATGCTTATGAGTACAATACCCGCACTGCTCAGGAAATCCTGAACTGGTCGCGTGAGTTCGATGTTCACCACATCGACATCATGGCTGCTCATGAGAACTATGAGTACAACATGCGTTCGGCCTATGGCATGAACACCGGTTCGGCTGCCGATGGTATCTACACCCCCGGTAACTTCCAGACCAACTCCTACTTCCTGGGTTCGGATGACGAGGACAAGACCGAGTCCTATCTGGGTCGTGCTCGTTACAACTACCACGAGAAATACTTCGCTGATTTCTCGTTCCGTCGTGATGGTTCTTCACGCTTTGCCAAGAAGAACCGCTGGGGTAACTTCTTCTCGTTCGGTGTAAACTGGAACGTTAAGAAGGAGAACTTCATGCAGGATGTAAACTGGGTTGACGAGCTGCGCGTTCGTGCTTCCTACGGTGAGACCGGTAACAACATGGGCGTTAGCCTCTATGCTTACCAGGCACTTTATTACATTGAGAAGAACGCCGGTAGCGCTGCCTTCATGAAGCAGAGCCTCTCGGCCGAGGATATCAAGTGGGAGACCTGCCAGAATATCGACTTCGGTATTGAGGGTCGCCTGTTTAATCGCCTGAACTTCAACTTCGTTCTGTTTGACAAGCGCAATAAGGACCTGTTGTTCGCAGTTCCCCTGCCCCTGTCGGCTGGTTCGTTCGTATGGGGTGATGACTACAACATGAGCATCTACAAGAACATCGGTACCATTTCTAACCGCGGTATCGAGATCTCGCTGAGCGCTGATGTCATCCGCAACCGTGACCTCAACTGGACGCTGTCGACCGAGGGTACCTTCATGAAGAGCAAAATCAAGAAGCTTCCTGACGGTAAGGACATTCTCCATGGCCAGCAGAACTACTCCGAGGGTCATGACCCCTATGAGTTCTACACCTATCACTTTGTCGGCGTTGACCAGATGACCGGTCGCTCGCTGTACACCCTGGATCCTGAAATGGCCGAGCGCGCTGAGGCTGCTGGTGAGACCGTTACCATCGGTGACGAGACCTATACCACCATGCCTGGTTCCTATGGCAAGCGTGACTGGGCAGGTACTGCTCATCCCTGGTTCTTCGGTTCATTGAACTCTGTTCTGCAATTCAAGGGCTTTGCTCTGAACGCTCTGTTTACCTATAGCCTGGGTGGTAAGGTTTACGACTCGGCTTACCAGACTCTGATGTCGACCAACTCGGCTTCTTCGGCCGCTGCTAACCACGTTGACCTGGCCAAGTCTTGGAACGGTGTTCCCGCCGGCATGACTGAGAATTCACCCAACCGCATCGATCCTAAGGGTCTGCCTCAGCTCGACTTTGAGTACAGCAGCTACAACAATGCTACCAGTGACCGCTGGCTGACCAGCGCTTCCTACTTTGTAGTGAAGAACATCTCCTTGAGCTACTCAGTGCCCAAGCTGTTGATGAACAAGATTGGTATGCAGGGTCTTACCCTCACTGCTGGTGTTGAGAACTTGGCTACGTTCACTTCCCGCAAGGGTGTGAATCCCCAGTACAGTTTCAGCGGTGGTTCTGATAACACCTATGTTACCGCTCGCGTGTTCAACTTCGGTCTTCAGTTCCAGTTCTGATAAATCAGATGATCAATTAACCATTAATTTCTAAATGAAACTCATTATGAAAAATATAAGTAAAGTTTTATTGAGTGGTCTTCTGTTAGGATCGGCAATGCTCATGACCTCATGTGGTGAAGACTATCTCGAGACAAAACCCACCGAATCAATCAGCGATGTTTCGGCCATTGCAACTGTCGATAATGCCTACAAGGCATTGAACGGTGTAGCTAAGACGATGACCATCCAGCATGGTAACTATTCACAGGGTTTCTGTGGTGAGAATGCCATCATGCGTCTGTATGAGAACTATCCTTGCCAGGACTACAACTACAACCAGTATGCATCGGGTTGGGCTCCTATCCACAACCAGACCTATCACACCAATAAGAGCAGCATTTACAACCACTATGCTTGGTACTACTACTATCAGATCATTACTCAGGCTAATGTGATTATCAATCGCATTGACAATGCCGAAGGCAGTGAGGCTGACAAGAAGTTCATAAAGGGTTCGGCCCTGACCTTCCGTGCCTATGGCTATGAGAAGTTGCTCCACTACTACTGCCAGCGCTGGAAAGACTCCAATAATGGTAGTTCACAGGGTGTGCCCCTGCGTCTTGATGAGTCGACCGGTGACCTCGCTCCCTCGACGATGGCCGAGGTTTATACTCAGATTTATAAGGATCTGGACGAGGCTATCAAGCTGTTCGACGAGAGCGAAGTTGGCCGTGCTGCCAGTGACTGCTGGACTCCTAACCTGAATTGTGCACATGCTGTTTATGCCCGTGCTGCCCTCTACAAGGAGGACTATCAGACTGCCCTCAACCATGCTAAGTTGGCCGAGGATGGTTATCCCTTGATGAGCAATGATGCTTATGCTGCTGGTTTCTGCCGTCCCACCAGTGAGTGGATTCTCGGTAGCTATGGCAGTGCCGATGAGAACAACTGGTACTGGAGCTACGGTACCCAGTACAGCTGCAACGGCTACTATGCTTCCAACACCCAGAACGGTGCTGGTACCATCGGTCGTGAGCTCATCAACCGCATTCCCGACGAGGACTTCCGCAAGTCGCTGTTCCTCACCGAGAGCGGTCTGGGCATCGATGGCAGTGATCCCGCTCAGGTTGACCAGACCTACGGTTACATTGGTTTGACCGCCGGCTTGTCATACTCCGACGTGGAAGCTTACATGAAGGCTTACAACTACGTTCAGGAGCATGCAGCTCCCGGCCTGAGTGAGCCCTACGCTGCTGGTGTATATCACCTGGGTGCACACTTGAAGTTCTACGTCTTCGACACCCCGGGTGTTGGTTATCTGCCCTACATCCGCACCAGTGAGATGCTTCTTATCGAGGCTGAGTGCTACTACTTCTTGAACCAGCCTGCCAATGCTCAGGAAGCTCTCGTTCGCTTGAACGCCGGTTCGGGCCGCAACCCCGGTTACACCTGCGACAAGACCGGTCAAGACCTGTTCAACGAGATCGCCGACTACCGAGCACTTGAGCTCTGGGGCGAAGGCTTCCAGTGGAGTGACCTTAAGCGTTGGAAACTGCCCGTTGTACGTCACGGCTTTGGTCAGGGTGGCAATGCACACGCTGCTGTTGCTATCACGATTATGCCCAATGAGGTGAACAACTGGGTATGGGAGGTTCCCTTGAAGGAGACCGACTATAACGGTGCCTACAAGAGCATCAATGATCCTACTGCTGAATAATCTTTGACATAGATTATAACGCTTAACCCTTACTGGGGATGTGCCTAACGGTGCATCCCCAGTTGTTGTAAACAGGCCTGAAATCGGGTGATGATGCTTGAATAACAATTGTTGTGGTAGCGATTATGGACAATTTGCTTAAAAAATGAGTATCTTTGCGGCCACATTTTGAAATCATGATATCGATGAAGAAGAGTATATTGATTGTGCTGGCGATGCTGGCAGTTGTGCTACAGGCAGGAGCCGTGCTCAAGGAGAGCAATATGGAGCAGACGTTGGGTGTGCTGTGTGAGGAACTGAGCGAGACGCACCAGGAGCATAAGGAGCGTGCTCAGCGTTTTGAGCAGCGCAACAAGCAGTTCCAGCGTAGCATTGGGCGCGATCTGGAATTGTGTAATAACATTGAGTTGATGCTCTATAGCCAGAAGGAGCAAAACGTATTTGACCTTGCCTATGCCTGCGGTCAAGCCACGTCGCTATACAATAGGGTGTCGAAGACCCGCTCGTTCAAGCAGTTTGAGCAACAGCAGGACGAGCAGATTGCCCAATACGAGCATCTGGTGACTACCCTTAACAACATCCCTGACTATCAGCTCAAGACGCCCCAGATGCGTGCCACGCGTGACAGTTGCGTATATCTGGCCCAGACTATCGAGAACGATATCCGCCACACGCGCGAGATGATGAAGGACAATCACGAGAAGCGCCAACTGGTCGCCGACAAGGCTAAGAAACTCAACGACCATGCCTTGTCGATGTATGAACGCATCCGCCAAAACGTGTTTGTCAACGGTGGACAGAATTATTACCAGATTCTGAAACGTTTCAGCTACAACTGGAAAAGCAGTAAGGACGACCTCGCCGAGAAGTATTCCCGTTCCCGTAAAGCGAAAAGCGAGTGGCGCGGTCCACTCATCGGTTTCTTGTTCATCTTCATGGCGGTGTATATCTTGGGCGCATTATTTCTCAGTTGGCTCATCATCAAGCTGATACCACGCAGGTTCCTGTCTAACAGTACTTACCAGAAATTCCTCCCCAAGCGTTCTTGCATCATCATCTGTGGGGCGGCAGCGGTATTTGGCATTGCCACGTTCATTATTTCCAAAATTACCGACCAGAACTTCATGGTCATGGCCACACGGCTGTTGAGCGAGTATGCCTGGCTCATTGTGGTCATCATGTTGTCAATTATCATCCGCATAAACGGTGACACTGTCAAGAGTGGCATCAAGCTCTATGTGCCGGTGCTGCTGCTGGGCTTTGTGGTTTTCTTCTTCCGCATTGTGTTCCTGCCCAGTACCGTGGTCAATATGATCTTCCCTGTCCTGCTGCTGGTATTTACCATCTGGCAACTGATTGTCAACCGTCGTCACAACGCTGCTGTGCCGCGTAGCGACGTCTTTTACTCGTGGATCTCGTTCATTGTCATGGCGGTGTCCACTGTCATGGCATGGATGGGCTACACCTTGATGAGTGTACAGGTGCTCATCTGGTGGATCATGCAGTTGACCCTCATCCAGACCATTACTGTCATCTATGACTTGTTGCACAGTTACGAGAACAAGTACATCCCCAAGGATGCCGACGTGAGGAGGACGTGGTTCTATGACGCAGTCTATAAGATGGTTGTCCCCATTGCCGCCACCATCAGCGTCGCCCTCTCGATCTACTGGGCTGCCAAGGTATTTGACCTCACGCAATGGTGTGAGTACATCTTCCGCTATAAATTTGTCAATCAGCCGGGAATCATTGTGCTCTCGTTGGACAGGATACTGGCATGTGTGGCATTTGCCTTTATTTTCAATTACATTATCTACCTGTTTATCCAGGGCTATCAGTTGTGGAAGCAAAACCGTGCCGAGTCGCTTGCCATTTCACAGTATGAACAGGAGAATGATGTAGCGGTTGACGAAGAGATTGATATCGAAACCGTCATTCAGGACGATCCCAATGCCAAGGATCAGGTCAAGGCGGCAGCCAAGGCTGTCACGCTGTCGATGAATATTATCAAGTATATCGGCTGGGGTATCTACGTCTACATTGTGCTGGTGACCCTGCATGTCAACCGCACGGGTATCACGTTTATCCTCACTGGCCTCTCGACTGGTATCGGTTTCGCGATGAAGGATACCCTCGAGAACCTCTTCTATGGCCTGTCGCTGATGAATGGACGTGTCAAGATTGGTGACGTCATCGAGTGTGACGGTGTGCGTGGCAAGGTCAAGAACATCAACTACCAGAGTACACTGGTAGAGACCAATGACGGCTCGGTCATCGCCTTCCTGAACAGTCAGCTCTTCACCAAGAATTTCAAGAACATGACGCGCAATCATGGCTACGAGATGGCAAAGATTACCGTTGGCGTGGCCTATGGCAGCGAGATTGAAAAGGTGCGTAAGATGATCATTGAACGCATCAGCAAGTTGAATTGCTATGATCCCAGTAAGGGAGTCCAGGTGCTGTTCCAGAACTTCGGTGAGAGCAGTGTGGACTTGCTGGTTGTTGTGTGGGTGCGTGTATTCTCACAAGTGGCTGACATCGCACTCGTCAAGGAAAACATCTATGCTGTCCTGAACGAGAACGGCATTGAGATTCCTTTCCCGCAGACCGACCTGCACATCCGCACTTCTGTCGTCCCCACCCCTTAAGACAACCCACTAAAAAAGGGAAAACAATAAGTACAAAAATACAATGCTACGCTCCGGATGGCATTGTATTTTTTGTCGAAAAACTCTTGAATACATCAAAAAAATTGACGAAATTTGCATATAAGTTATTCATGTGTTGATTTGAATTTAATATTTATTAGATAGATGAAGAAGATTATTATTTTTGCTCTGGTTGCTCTATTGGCTTCCATGACGATGAATGCACAGAACCTGGACATGAATCAAAAGAAGGCTGATGATGCGATTACAGTGGTGGGCAGATTTAGCAAGAACGACACGATGACCTACAGGCTGATGCACTACAAAAACATAATTCATGGGAACGACACGACAGTCAGCGAAGACTACAGGGAGGAGTTCATGATAGTGGTGACCGACTCCACTAGCGAGGGATACAAGATGAAGTACATTCCGCTGAGTTTCACCCTCCGTGATACCACCCTCCGTGATACTGGCACGCCTACCAGCCAGATGGCAATAAATGCCATTGCTCTGCGTCAGTTGATGCAGTCGACCGTGTGCGAGTTCACAACCGATGAGAAGGGATTACTCAAAAGCATCACCAACTGGCGCGAGATAAGCGACCAACTGATGAAAGGTGTAAAGGCCACATGCGATAACCTGTACGCGACCATTCAAGACCTGGATACCGCCAATCTTCGACAGCAGTTGGGAGTCATCCTGGCGTTCCGTTTCGGAAGCGAGCAGGGCGTCCGTGACAGATATATGGAATTGAAGGATCTTTTCGGTCTGCACGGCTCCACGTATGCCATTGGCAAGAAGGATATTGAAACCGAGTACTACGGTTATCCTCAACTTATATCCAGCAGGGTATGCTACACCACCATCGAGGACGAGGGGGACGACTTCGACGAAGGCGATTACAACATCGCATCGCAATATACATTGGCTATACCTTTCGATGACGTGATGGAAATTGGCTTCGATTCGTTGTCAGTAAAAGTGAGCGAAATGGTCAATGGCAGCCTCGAAGCGGAGCCCAACAGCGACGAAGTCTTTATTTCCGATTTTTACGGGTTTTTGTTTTTCAAGAACGGATGGCCTAAAAAATACTATTTCGAGGAATCAATCGGCGGTGTGGGATCCTGCGAGAGCATCGAGACCCGCTATATCGAGTGTACTTCCCGCAATTGAGACATCGTCCTCGACGATAAATCAACCGAGAACAAAGGCAAATAAAATTGTTTTCCTTTGATTACCTGTTGTCGTTTTACTTGTAGAAGGTAATCCAGTTGGTGCAGTAACGGGATTTCTCGGCCACGGGGTGGATCTCGTGGACCTTGCCGACGGAATCGCGCCACCAGGAGTGGTTCCACCCTGCCCCCATGTCCATGTAGAGGGCATGACGTGGGTCAAATTTTTCAAGCAGCGCCACAAATTGCTCATAGCTCACCTCGTCGCGGCTGTCCACGATGCACAGGCATCCGTCCTTCTCGCAAAGGGCACGGTACTGGTTTACACCATCGCGCCACAACGGGCGGATACTCTCCCCCTCATGGATGATGAGGGCTTGGCCGAAGCCCATGCCGCCGGCAGCAGCTACGCTGTCAAGCAATTCGCCATACTCACCGTTAACAAACTCCCACGTCGTATCGTCAAACCAGGCAAACGCTCCGCTATTGTCTTTGCACTTGGCACCCTTGTAGCGCTTGCCACCGCTGACGTGGTCTCCATCGATGTTGCTGTGGGCAAATTCGTCCAGCAGTTCGTGGGTAAAGGCAGCCTCGGCACAGAAGACAATACTGTCGTTCTGTTTGCTGGGCATCTTTTCACACACGAGGTCTATGCGGCTGAACTGCGGGTAATACACGATGAGTCCGTTGACGGTAGAGTCGTCAACCATCACCCCTTGTACAGCATTGTCTTTTTCCATAATCTCGGTGGGTTTGGATTTGTTGCAGCAGCACAAGAGCAATGCCGCCAGAACAGGTAACAGATAGTGGAGAGCTATTCTCATGATTCAATTGTATTGGATGATAAAAAATGAATGCGGATGCTTACTTTAAAAACTTAGTGTCTTTGCGACTTAGCGTGAGGCTTTCTCGTCGGCAAAGCGGTCAGGATATTCCAGCGGCACACGCGGGCGACGCATGGCCCTGACGATGAGCCAGATGCCCAACAGGATGAATGGGATACTCAACAGCTGGCCCTGGTCCAGACCGATGTTAGCACGCATGGCAACCTCCCACGGTTCCTGCACGTTCTTGATAAACTCGATGAAGAACCTCGGCACAAAGATGCCCAGCATGAACACGCCGAAGATGAGTCCTTCCCGTTCCTGGCAGCGCCATCGCCAGTACATCAGCATACAGATGACGAATACTAACAGATAACAGGCTGCCTCATAGATCTGTGTAGGGTGGCTCGGGGCCGAGAAGATAGGCTCAGCACCCTGCATCCACTGTCCCACATTCTCAATGAAACGGAAACCCCAGGGCAGCGATGTTTCACTGCCGTAGATCTCGTGGTTCATCAGGTTGCCGATGCGTATGAGGGCAGCAACAAAGCCCACGGGCACCACCAGGCGGTCAAACGTCCATAACATCGGCTTGTGTGTCACAAAACGGCTGTAGAGCCAGATGGCAATCATGATGCCCAAGGTGCCGCCATGGCTTGCCAGACCGCCCTCCCATATCTTGGGGATGTCGCCCAAGTGTTGGCTGTAATAACCCCAGTCATAGAAGAATACATGGCCTAATCTGGCACCTAGGATAGTCGCCACCACCACATAGATGAACAGGCTGCCTACCCAACTCTCTTTTGCACCCTCATGGCGGAAGATGCGGTTGACAATCTCATAGCCCACTAGGAAGCCGATGGCAAACATCAGCCCGTACCACCGCACGGCAATCTTGCCGGCGCTGAACAGTTCAGGACTCGCGGTCCAAGTGATAGAATCCAGTATCATAGGTGATATTGTTTATTTCTTGTTTAGCGGTGACAAAGGTAATGAAAATAGTTTTTGGTTGTTTGTTTTGGTTGTTTGTTTTTCCGAGCCAGAGGCTCGGAGTACGTTGACAAGACCTTGTTTAGAGGATGAGAAAGATGGGTTATTAGAAAAAATGCACTACCTTTGTGGACAAAAACAGATACAGTTATGGCTGAGAGTAATTTTATCGACTATGTGAAGATATTGTGCCGCAGTGGTAAGGGCGGTGCAGGTTCGGCACACTTGCATCGTGCCAAGTATGTCCCCAAGGGCGGTCCTGACGGCGGCGACGGCGGTCGTGGTGGCCATATCTTCCTCAAGGGGAACTGCAACCTGTGGACGCTTATTCACTTGAAGTATCAACGTCATGTGTTCGCTACCGACGGCCAGTCGGGTGGTGAGAACCAGATGACGGGCAAGGATGGCGAGGACCGCACCATTGAGGTGCCCTGCGGAACAGCGGTCTATGATGCCGAGACAGGACAGTTCCTGTGTGACGTGACCGAGGACGGGCAGGTGGTGAGCCTTCTGCGCGGTGGCCGCGGTGGCCGTGGCAACCAGCATTTCAAGACGGCAACGCGCCAGACGCCGCGTTTTGCACAACCGGGTGAGCCTGGTGTGGAAAAGGCTGTCATCCTGGAACTTAAACTGCTCGCCGACGTCGGCCTTGTGGGCTTCCCCAATGCGGGCAAATCCACTCTGCTGAGCGTCATCAGTGCTGCCAAGCCCAAGATTGCCAACTATCCTTTCACGACATTGGAGCCCAACCTGGGCATCGTGTCTTATCGCGGGCAGCAGTCGTTTGTCATGGCCGATATCCCTGGTATCATCGAGGGAGCCAGCGAGGGTCGCGGCTTGGGTCTGCGCTTCCTGCGTCACATCGAGCGCAATGCCGTGCTGCTGTTCATGGTGCCAGCCGACAGTGATGACATCCGCAAGGAATACGGTATCCTGTGTCGTGAATTGGAGACTTTTAACCCCGATTTGGTAGAGAAACCCCGTGTGTTGGCTATCACCAAGTGTGACATGCTGGACGAGGAATTGATTGAGCAGATGCGACCTGAGTTGCCTGACGATGTGCCCAGTGTCTTCATTTCTAGCGTGGCTCAGATGGGACTAACCGAGCTGAAGGACCTGCTGTGGCGCACCATCAACGATGAGCGCAACCGCATCCCCGAGACGTTGACTCACCGCGACCTGGACGAGCGTCATCGCGAGCTAGCTGAGGACAGCTTCATCTTTGGTGCTGAGGACTTTGAGGAAGAGGCTCCCGATGCTGGCGGCAAGATGGTGGACTCTGGAGCCAAGCAGTGGAGTGACGAGTACTGGGAGAGCGACTACGAGGACGAGAACAAGGACTTCCAGGTTGTCAGCGACCCCGACGACGAATAAACCAAGAGTTCATAATTGCCACTCGCAATAGGCAATTAACCAATTACGCCTTTTTAATATATTTGCAGGCATGGGCAACTGTGTGAGACGTCCCATGCCTGCAAGTAGATGTGAGTATTTCTATGTAAATGAAAGATTTACAGAGCTAATCTAAATCCACGGTAGTTGTATTTACCAGATGGAGTGCTCTTTTCTCTGCGAGACACACGGCTACTTTCGGCATAAGCCCACCAAGCGCCCCCTCTAATCACACAATTGCTTCCCGTAACAGACTCCGACGGGTCATAATTGCTAAAATAATCCTGGCAGATTTCCCACACGTTGCCACTCATGTCATAAAGACCTAACTCATTTGGAGCTTTGGTTGCCACGGCATGTGTTCCATAGTCTGGACTGCTGGAGCCTACATTCACACAACAGACATCATACCAAGAGACATCATCTATCGAATTACTACCAGCATACTTGTAGCCCCTACCCTTGTGTCCACCACGAGCAGCATATTCCCATTCAGCCTCGGTGGGCAAACGGAATGTTTGGCCTGTAATCTCGTTCAACTTGGAGATGAATGTTTTGCAATCATCCCAGGTCACCCACTCTACAGGAAGGTTCGGATCACCTTTGAAATAGCTTGGATTACTGCCCATGACCGCTTGCCACAACTCCTGAGTTACCTCAGTCTGACCAATGTAGTAATCATTAGTCAACGTTACCTCATGGGCAGGATATTCGTTGTCATGAGCCTCACTGATTTGCTCAGCTGTCGCGCCCATCGTGAATGTGCCAGCTTGGACTTTAATCATCTTAAATGTGACCCCATTGGTCTCATAAATCTGGCCAGAATCCAACAATAGTTTAATCACACTAGTCACATCGTTGATATCAATCTTGCCGTCACCATCAACATCGCCAGTTAGATCAATAGAGTCACTGGTATTGCCTCCCAACAAGTTGTTAATCAGTTCAGTCACGTCATTGATACCAATGTCACCATCTCCATCAATATCACCTTTTTTCAACCCAACTATTTTAGAAAACTTTTTCCAATAATTTGCTTTCTTATACGCTTGAACACAACCGTAAGGGACATACAACGTTGGAGTCTGATAGTCAGTAAAAGTATTCTCTTTAATTGTCGGAGGCACTTTTGCTAAACTATATATTGATTTGAGAGCATTGCAATCTTGAAAAGCGTTTTCGCCAATTTGAGTAACAGATTTTCCAATAACCAAACTCTCTAATGATTCACAAAACGAAAAAGCGTTATTATTGATCTTTTCAACATTGTTGGGAATCGTAACGCTTTTTAAACCGATGCAAATTTCAAATGCACCAACATCAATTAGTTTCAGACTGTTAGGCAAATCCAAACTAGTCAGAGAATGACAATCAGCAAAAGCTCCACATCCAATAGTTTCAACAGAATTCCCAAAAGTTACTTCAGTCAACCATTGACAATTATAGAACATCTCTGTTGGTATGGCTTTTATAGAATTACTAATCGTTGCACTCTCTAGATAATTACGCGCAAAAGCTGCTTCTTCTATTGTTTCGACTGAATTTGGAATAACAATATGTTGTAACAAGGTAAGATTAAACGCATACCAACCAATTGTGGTTAGTGAACTAGGAAGATTTATTTGGGATAGGCCACTAAAATCAAACGCAGAACGACCAATATACTCTATCGTATTAGGCAATATCACCTCATAAAGATCATAACTTTCATAAAATGCTTCATCTCCGATACCCACTACAATATAGATTTTTCCATTATATACTATACTATCCGGGATAGTAATAATTCCTGAATAGGGATTATCATCATAAGTACTCGTCCTCAAATGAGTAACTTCAACCTCATTTTCTGATACTTTATTATACGCAATACCATCAACAATAAAAGCGGAGGACACATGGGCGCAGAGAAGCCCCATCAAGAGAACACACAAGAAACGTAATCTTTTCATTTTTGAAACAGTTTAAAGTTATAGAAAACACAATATGACACAGGTTATTTTCCATTAATTGAGTAAAAAGGAGAAATAGCTATCTGATAAGCTCTGTTTCAACAATACTTTTCTCCTCTACACCAAAAATCATAATTGATATTAGTGAATGTGCAAAATTAATAATTTTTCTGGTGAAATTAAACACCTGATAATGAATAATCAAAAGTACTACCTAATTTAGTTATCTATTGCTTTAATTGAATGAAAAGAGGAAACGCTTTACCAAAGCATTTTTTAAATAATCAGATATCATCCACTACTTCAAGCAATAGTAACGATCAAAAAAACAACTCAATTGAGTTGTTTTTTGTGTTGATTGAGAATATGGGAGTTATTTTCCCTCGTTGCTGAGGAGGAAGCGTCGCTTGGGAGCGATGGCGGCGAAATCTTCCTGAGACAGCGGGGCGATGCGGTCAAGGATGCGCGATAAGCGTTGGGCAATCTTGTATTCTACAGGCTCGCTCTCAGGCACTTCCTGCAGGAGTTGTGCCACGCGTGACTTGATAGCAGACAGTTCAAATACCATCGATGTGTTGAACCATCCGTCGGCATGGCTGGCAAACGGCAGGATCCACAGGTTCTCGCCACGCAGTACGCCAGGCCACCACTGTAGTGTCTGTAACGCACTGGCTCCACGGCTGTTAAAGTCACGGTAGATGCGGCGCAGCAGACGGTTGTCATGCTCCTCTAGACCAGCTTTCTCGCCGTAGTAGATGGTGGCTTGGGCTGTGACGAACAGGCGGTATTTCTTATCATCATCGATGTTGGGAATCAACAGGGGATTGAGCGCGTGCAAACCCTCGAGGAATAGCAGGCTGTTGCTGTCGAGCTGCAAGGTGTTGCCGTGGTAGGTACGTTTTCCTTCGACGTAGTCGTAGGTGGGCATCGGTACGCGGTTACCCTCAAGCAGGCTGTTCACGTCGCGTTCAAGCTGCTTCAGGTCCAGCCCATAGAATGACTCATAATCAATGTTGCCGTTAGGATCCAGCGGGCGCTGGTCCAGATTGAGGAAGTAATTGTCAAGCGAGACGACACAGGGCTGGATACCGTTGTCGCGCAACATGTGTGTCAGGAAACGTGATGTGGTCGTTTTCCCAGAGCATGAGGGACCGGCGACAAGTACCATGCGCAATCCTTCCTGGCGGAAACGTCGTGTGATTTCGCTGGTGATGCGCTCCAAGCGGCGGCTATGCTGCACCTCGTCCTCGGCGATGAAGTCGGGAGCCAGTCCCTGAGATATCACGTTGTTGAAGAGCGAGATGCCGTCAAGCCCTTGGGACTCCATGCGACGGATGTTTCCGCAGAATTCCTCTAACGACATCTGGGTGTACTGCCGTATAAAGTTTTGCTCTCGGTGTGTCTGCTGCTGCTCGGCGCTAGCTGTTAATTCAATCATTGGGTTTATCGTGTTTATGTTATAATCGGCTCATTTATAAAAGATTGTGGGCCCTATCGCACATCGCAATAGGGCCCACAGTTAGTCCGTTAGTAGTGGAAGCTGCTGCCTCCCAGAAATTCGCGCAGCAAGCTCGTGCTGGGAATATCTTTCTCGTCCAGAGGCTCAAAGTAGCTCAGAAATTTTATCAGTCGCGAAGCCTCGGCGTACTCAGGCGTGCTGCTGGGCACTTGCTGCAGGATGGGAAGCGCGTAGTTTTTCATCACTGACAGCTCAAACAGCAACGACGAGTTGAACATGGCGTCGGCATTCTCGTGGAATGGCATAATCCATTTTTCCTCACCACGGCGTACGCTGGCCCATCGCTTGATGGTGTCCAGGGCGCTGGCTCCGCGATACTGGTGGTCGCGGATGATGCGGCGCAGCAGGCGGTTATCGTAGGTGCCAATCCAGTTGTGGTCATCGATGTTCAGCGTGGTGAGGGCTGATACGAAGATACGGAATTTCTGCTCCTCGGGGATGAGGCGCGTCAACTCGGGATTCAGGCCATGGATACCTTCCATGAGCAAGATGTCGCCTTGTTCCAGCTTGAGCGTTTTGCCTAGGTATTCACGCTCGCCCTTCACGAAGTTATAGGTGGGCATTGCCACTTCCTCTCCGGCGAGCAAGGCGGTCACGTCCTTGTTGAACTGTTCCAGGTCAAGGGCATAGAGCGACTCGTAGTCATAGTCGCCATCCTTGTCACGTGGCGTGCGGTCGCGGTTGACGAAGTAGTTGTCCAACTCGATGACCTTGGGCACGATACAGTTGGTAAGCAGTTGGATGGCCAGTCGCTTGGAGGACGTGGTCTTGCCGCTTGATGACGGACCGGCTATCAGTACCACGCGTGCTCCACCCTCCTTGTAACGGCGGGTGATTTCATCGGCAATCTGGATGAAGTGTTTGTTGTGGAGTGCCTCCACGACATTGATAAGCAGGGGAGCATATCCAGCGGTGATGGCGTGGTTGAGCTCGCCTACATCGCCCAGATGGATAATCTCGTTGAAGTTGATATAGTCGGTAAAGGCTTGGAACAACTTGGGTTGAGGCTCCCATTTGACCACTTGGCTGATGTCCTTGCGGTCAGGTCCCAGTAGCAGCATGCCCTGCTCGTAGGGTATCAGGTCAAACACCTTCAACATTCCAGTCGAGGGAACCAGCGGTCCGAAGAAGCTATCGATGATGTCATCGAGCTTGTAGTAAACGGTATAGAGCTGGTTGATACCTTCTAACAGGCGCACTTTATCCTTCAGGCCTTGTTTGCGGAACATCTCGACGACGTCGGTTGTGAGGCGCTCGCGGCGCACGAATTTGATATCGGCGTCGATGATCTCGGTCATGCGCTGCTTGAGGCGTGTGATGGCTTCGGGGGTCAGAAAATGTTCCTCATGCTTGATTTGGCAATAGTGGCCGTTGCTGATACTGTGCTGAATGCACAACCGCTTGCCAGGATAGAGGTCGTTTACGGCCTTATAGAGCACCATGCACAGTGAACGCGTCATCACGCGGTAACCTGTGTTGGAAGTCATGTCGATGAACTCGACGTGTTTAGGAGAATAGACGGGATAATGCAGGTCTTCGACTTTGTTGTTGACAAGCACGCACACAGCATCGCCCTGCAGGTCCAAGCGGCCCTTGATGGTTTCATAGAGGTCTAATAGCGTGTCACCGCCATCAATGTCTATGTACTCACCCGTGTTCTTGCAGAACACCTTGAGTTCATCATTCCTTTTCATAGCTGCTCTGTAGTTTTTGATGAAAAATTGGTCGTGTCATGGCAAATCAACTGCTGTGTTTTGCGCTCAGCGCGCCCAATTTTGGGCGCAAAGGTACAAATTTTTCCCGAAAAAGGTGAACTTTAAGTAACAAATGGTTCATAAATGGCAGAAAATTGTCTTTTTTTTTGTGTTCATACATAAAAAATGAATTGGATTCTTTACCTTTGACGTGCATGAAATAATTGTAACACCAATAAAATCCAATGATGAAAATAAAGTTTTTTGTTATGGCTATGATGATTGTTGGCGCCATGGGCAGTTGCACGGCGCAGAGTGGAGAGAATGTGGAGCCCGGTTGTGACGTTTTCAAGACTGAGCAGGGTACGACAGTGAAAATGTATTGCATCAAGCACGGAAGCCTCAGGATGCAGGTGGGTGAGAAATGGGTTTATGTGGACCCGGTGACGACGGCGGTAAAGCCAGTCACAGACTACTCTACCCTACCCCAGGCCGACTATATCCTGGTGACTCATGAGCATTTTGACCATCTGGATTCGGTGGCCATCAACCAGTTGAGCAAGCCAGGTACCGTGTTCATCACCAATGCCCGTTGCCACGAGATTTTGGGCGGCAAGGGTGACGTGATGGCCAATGGCGACAGCCGCACACTGACCGAAGGCTGGACAGTGGATGCAGTGCCCGCCTACAACAACTCGCCCGAGAAGCTCCAGTTCCACCCCAAGGGCCGTGACAACGGCTTCGTGCTGACCATCGAAGGCATGCGCATCTACATCGCCGGCGACACCGAGGACATCCCCGAGATGGCCGACATCAAGGACATCGACGTGGCTTTCCTGCCCTGTAACCTGCCCTACACGATGACGCCCGAGCAATGCGCCCACGCGGCCCAGATGATCAAGCCCATCGTGCTGTTCCCCTACCACTACGGCCAGACCGACATCCAGCAGGTAGTCAAGCTCCTTGACGGCAGTGGCATTGACGTGAGAATCAGGGATTACCAGTAGAGGACGTCACGTCCCTATAGTTACTAGTTGCTATAGCCCATTAATAAACGGCTGCCGCCGCGACCTTCATCAGGTGCGACGGCAGCTTTTCTTATGGTGACCCGCAACGGGGTCAAGCGTTCATCCAATTACCAACCGGGGTTCTGGCCAATCTCGGGATTCAGGTTGCGCTGATCGTCGGGAATGGGGAACAGGTTGTACTTGGGATCCCACTTGCGGGGAGCACCGTTGTTCGAGCAGTTGATGTAGCCATCGGGGTCAACATTGATTTCATCAAGGCTGATGGGGCTATATCCGAGAACGTATGCACCACGGCACAGGTTGGGATTGTTGTCGGTGTCGAGCAACGAGAGCTGGTTCCAACGCAGCAGCGAGAAGTAGCGGTCGTTCATGCAGTACATCATCTCGACGCGGCGCTCACGGCGAACCTCCCAAATGATGGGGCTCACGCCCATGTTGTTGGCGGGATCGGCCTCAACGCTGGTATAGAGGTGAGGCATGCTCACGCGGTCACGCAGCAGGTTGATGGACTTGTCAAGGTCGTTCTGGGTGATGGTACCCAACTCGGCGCAAGCCTCGGCATAGTTCAACAGGATCTCGGCATACCAGAAGATGGGAGCGTCGGTCCAGTTACCATAGGTGCTCTGACGGTTGGTGTTGTCGATCAGGTTGGTATCGAACAGGAATACACCATAACCCGTCGAAGCGGTGGACTGAGCGCCACCGAAGCGGGCGTAACCACTACCGG
>JAEEGI010005712.1_pt1 | contig 28519 bp, 19 predicted proteins | sample 8958751 | NCBI WGS metagenome assembly JAEEGI01 (sample SAMN16246545, study PRJNA631951) | gut metagenome | biome: gut microbiome; feature: rumen; material: KS-attached | host: Bos | place: Iran: Karaj | collected 2018-10 | reverse complement strand
CCGGAGACTTCCTGTCGCAGTTCTACCGCCTCTCATGGGTCGGTCCGGCTCTCACAGCGCTGCTCGCTACGGGTTGTTTCCTATTGCTGAGGCTCTTCCTCAAGCGTTTCCAGATTCCGCTCGCCGCACTCATCTTCACGGCGCTGCTTGTCGCAGCCCTGCTTCCGAAAGCCCGGGAACGCGAACGCTGGGCGAAAGTGGAGTACGCGAGCCTGCATATGCAATGGGACAAAGTCCTTTCCGTGGCCACGCCCGCAGCTGCGGCGGAAGACCGTGTCCTGATTCCCTATGCCCTGCTGGCCCACAGTGAACGCGGAACGCTGCCGCAGAACATGTTCCGCTATCCCGTCCTCGGACCGGAAGACATCGACCTTGAAGGTGAGCTGACCCGGCACGGATATTACTTCACCAGCCTGGTGAACGAATGCATGGGCTGCACCAACGAAGCCATCCACAACACCTTCCAGGCCGCCTGCACCACGCCTTACGGTACCAGTTTCGGCACACTGCGCCAGCTGATCAAGTTCAACATCGCCTCAGGCAACAAAGCCATGGCGCGAAAGTACTGTGACATCCTGGAAAAGAGCCCCTTCAACGCTGCCACGGCCCGTTCCGCCCGCAAAGTCGTCGAAGCGATGCCCGAACGGAGCTATCTCGACCACGGGCCTTCCGATACGGCCGCCGTCATCACGCACAATACCATCCGGAACCTGCGGCTGCTCGCCGGCGCCGGCTATTTCAACGCCGCTGCGGCCGACCGCTACCGCTGCCTGCTGCTCCTCCAGCGGGACCTGCGCAGCTTCGCTTCGTCTTTCCCCCCGGAAGAAGACCTCACCGCCCTGCCCGTGACGTACCAGCAGGCGCTGTGCCTGATCTCGGACAGCGACATCCAGCGCAGGCTCTCCCCGGCCGTCCTGGAATCCTTCAACCGGTATATGCAGGAATACAACAATGTCCGGTCGAAAGAGGACGATCCCATCCTGCCGGGCAGCTTCTGGGAATATTACTTCCTCGGCTATTGATCGGCCCCCGGTCTGTAGGTTTATTCGAAAATAAGTCGTAACTTAGCGGCTCCTAAATCAACAAGCTGCAAAATAATGAAACTCGACGTAGTTCTCGGGCTCCAATGGGGAGACGAAGGAAAAGGCAAGATCGTGGATTTCCTGGCGGAACGCTACCCTGTGGTAGCCCGCTTCCAGGGCGGACCGAACGCCGGCCATTCCATCCATTTCGGCGACACCTCTTTCGTGCTGCACTCCGTTCCTTCGGGTGTCTTCCGTGAAGGAGCCGTCAATATCATCGGCAACGGAGTCGTCCTCGACCCCACCATCTTCCGGGAGGAATGCCAGGCGATCGAAGCCCTCGGCATCCCGGTCCGTGAGCGCGTACGCATCGCCCGCCGCGCCCATCTGATCGTCCCGACCCACAAGCTGCTCGACGCGGCTGACGAAGCCTCGCTCGGCAAGTCGAAGATCGGTTCGACCCTCAAAGGCATCGGCCCGGCCTACTCCGACAAAACCGGCCGCAACGGCCTCCGCGTCGGCGACCTGGAAGAAGAAGATTTCGAAAGCAAATACGAGACGCTCAAACGCAAGCACATGGCGCGCCTGGCCCAGTACGACTTCACCTTCCCCTTCGATCTCGAAGAGGCGGAAGCCCAGTGGCGCAAGGATGCCGAATATCTCAAGAGTTTCGAACTGATCGACGCCGAATACGAAACCAACGCCCTGCTCGACGGCGGCAAAGCCATTCTGGCTGAAGGCGCCCAGGGTTCCATGCTCGACGTGGACTTCGGTTCTTATCCCTTCGTAACTTCGTCTTCCACTGCCTGTGCCGGCGCCTGCACCGGTCTTGGCGTGGCCCCCGCCCGCATCGGCAAAGTTTACGGCGTATTCAAAGCCTACTGCACCCGCGTGGGAAGCGGCCCGTTCCCGACGGAACTCGGTGACGCCACCGGCGAACTGCTCCGTCAGCGCGGCCATGAATTCGGTGCTACCACCGGTCGTCCCCGCCGCACCGGCTGGCTCGACCTCCCCGCCCTCAAATATGCCGTGATGATCAGCGGCGTGACCGAACTGATCATGATGAAAGCCGACGTCCTCGACGGCTTCGATACCGTCAAGGTGGCTTCCGGATACCGGGTGGACGGTGTGCGGACCGACCGCGTCCCTTACGACGTCTACGCTGAAGTAGAGCCCGTTTACACCACGCTCAAAGGATGGGACTGCGACCTGGGCGCCTGCCGCTCCGAAGCGGAACTCCCCGCCGCGTTCAAGGAATATGTCGCCTTCATCGAGCGGGAGGTCGGCGTTCCCGTGCGCATCCTCTCCCTCGGTCCCGACCGGGAGCAAACCATAATCCGCGGCTGACGTGGGCCTTCTGGAAACCATCAGTGATCCGGCTGAGATCCGGAGCCTGGACAACACACAGCTTGCACAACTCTGCTCCGAGCTGCGTGCGTATATCATTACCTGCTGCGCGGAAAACCCCGGGCACATCGGCGCCAGCCTCGGCGCCGTGGAAATCGCCGTAGCCATCCACAAGGTCTTCGACACGCCGACCGACAAAGTCGTCTGGGACGTCGGACACCAGGCCTACGCGCACAAGATCCTCACCGGTCGCAAAGAAGCTTTCAAACAGAATCGAAAATATCACGGAATCAGCGGATTCCCGCGCCGTGACGAAAGCCCCTACGACGCTTTTGGCACAGGTCACTCCTCCACGTCGATCTCAGCGGCGCTGGGCATGGCCGTAGCCGCGCAGTTGGAAGGGAAGCACGAGCACGTGATCGCCGTCATCGGCGACGGCGCCATGTCGGGCGGCCTGGCCTTCGAGGGCCTCAACAACGCCGGAAGCCTGAACGCCGACCTGCTGGTGATCCTCAACGACAACCAGATCTCCATCGACAAGAATATCGGCGCCCTGCACAACTACCTGCTCCGGGTGACCACCGCCGAGGGCTACAACCGTCTCAAGAAAAGCGTGTGGGACCGCCTGGGTGCCGGCAGGATCCGCCGCTGGGTCCAGAAGATCGTCAAAAACACCAAGCGCAGCCTCATCCGCACCGAAGGCGGGACCCTGTCGCTGTTCGACGCGCTCGGCTTCCGCTACTTCGGCCCGATCGACGGCAACGACATCGCGTCCATGACCTATATGCTCGAGCGGCTCAAGGCCATCCCGGGCCCCAAACTGCTCCACGTCATCACCACCAAGGGAAAGGGCTACGCTCCCGCCGAGGAAGACCAGACCATCTGGCATGCCCCCGGCACCTTCAACGTGGAAACCGGAAAGCGCACCGGCAAGAAACGCGACGTGGCCAAGTTCCAGGAAGTGTTCGGCACGACCTTGCTCGACCTGGCGCGCGAAGACAAGCGGATCGTCGGCATCACGCCCGCCATGGCCACCGGCTGCAGCATGAACATCATGCAGAAGGAGATGCCGGAACGCGTCTTCGACGTGGGCATCGCCGAGCAGCACGCCGTGACTTTCTCCGCCGGCCTGGCCGCCGAAGGGATGCTCCCCTTCTGCAACATCTACTCCAGTTTTTCGCAACGGGCCTATGACAATGTCATCCACGACGTGGCGCTCCAGAACCTGAAGGTCATCCTCTGCCTGGACCGCGGCGGCCTGGTGGGCGAAGACGGAGCCACCCATCACGGGGCCTTTGACCTGGCAGCCTTCCGCCCGGTTCCGAACCTGACGCTCTGTGCCCCGCTCAACGAAGCCCAGCTGCGTGACCTCATGTATTCCGCCACGCAAGACGGCTACGGGCCTACCGTCATCCGCTATCCCCGCGGCTACGGGAACGGCACTCCGTGGCGTGACCGCACCTTTACTTATATAGAGCCGGGCACGGCCGTCAAGCTGCACGAAGGAAGCGGTGTCGCCCTTTTATCTATAGGTGCGATCGGAACGGAAGGTGCCCTGGCCGTCGAACGGGCCAGCCGCGAAGCCGGCATCGAAGTCCTGCACTTCGACATGCGCTTCCTCAAGCCAGTCGACACCCGCGCACTGGAAGAAGCCTGCAGCAAGGCAAGCCGCATCATCACGCTGGAAGACGGCGTCTGCGAAGGCGGACTCTACAGTGTCGTGGCCGAGTTCATCGCCTCCCGCGGACTGGACTGCACCCTCACCGGACTGGGTATTCCAGACCGCTTCATCGAGCAGGGAACCCCCGCCGAACTCTACGCTGAGTGCGGTTTTGACGCGGATTCGGTGTATCGGGCGATTTTGAAAGAAAAAAATTAAAAATATTTTGGACTTTCATCGAAAACCCATATATTTGCAGTCCCAAACAGCCGACGTAGCTCAGCTGGTCAGAGCAGCTGATTTGTAATCAGCAGGTCGTGGGTTCGAATCCCTCCATCGGCTCTGGTAAGTTTGAAACGCTGACTGAGAGACCTGGGCAGATACCAGAGTGGCCAAATGGGGCAGACTGTAAATCTGCTGGCGCACGCCTACGGTGGTTCGAATCCATCTCTGCCCACTTTTTTTATGCGCTTGAAGAAGCGCTCGTGCGGAAGTAGCTCAGTTGGTAGAGCATCAGCCTTCCAAGCTGAGGGTCGCGGGTTCGAACCTCGTCTTCCGCTCGATTTTTTTTGAAATACAGGCCAATGTAGCTCAGTGGTAGAGCGCTTCCTTGGTAAGGAAGAGGTCGTGAGTTCAATTCTCACCATCGGCTCCAAGCAACAACATTAAAAATTAGAACCAACTATGGCAAAAGAAACTTTTAAAAGAGACAAACCGCATGTGAACATCGGTACGATCGGACACGTGGACCACGGCAAGACCACCCTCACCGCAGCCATCACGATGGTGCTTGCAAAGCAGGGCCTCTCCGAGGTGAAGTCCTTCGACCAGATCGACAACGCTCCTGAGGAGAAGGAACGTGGTATTACCATCAACACCGCACACGTCGAGTATCAGACGGCTACCCGTCACTACGCACACGTCGACTGCCCGGGCCACGCTGACTACGTGAAGAACATGGTCACTGGTGCCGCTCAGATGGATGGTGCCATCCTCGTGGTTGCCGCTACCGACGGTCCGATGCCGCAGACCCGTGAGCACATCCTGCTCGCCCGTCAGGTAAACGTTCCCCGTATCGTTGTCTTCCTGAACAAGGTTGACATCGTGGACGACCCGGAAATGATCGACCTCGTCGAGATGGAGGTTCGCGAACTGCTGAGCTTCTACGATTTCGACGGCGACAACGCCCCGGTTATCCGCGGTTCCGCACTCGGTGCTCTCAACGGCGACCCGCACTGGGAGTCCGTCGTCATGGACCTGATGAACGCAGTCGATGAATACATTCCCCTGCCGGTCCGCGACAACGAGAAACCGTTCCTTATGCCTATCGAGGACATCTTCTCCATCACCGGTCGTGGTACCGTGGCTACCGGCCGTATCGAAACGGGCGTCGTGAAAGTGAACGACCCTGTCGAGATCATCGGTCTGGGTGAAGAGCCGCGTCGCTCCGTCGTGACGGGTGTCGAGATGTTCCGCAAACTTCTTGACCAGGGTGAAGCAGGTGACAACGTTGGTCTGCTCCTCCGCGGCGTCGACAAGAAGGAAGTCAAGCGTGGCCAGGTGATCGCTCACCCGAACACCATCACCCCGCACAAGCACTTCAAGGCTGCTATCTACGTCCTGAAGAAAGATGAAGGTGGCCGTCACACGCCGTTCAAGAACCACTATCGTCCTCAGTTCTTCATCCGCACCCTCGATATCACGGGCGAGATCGAACTCCCTGCAGGTGTTGAGGTCGTGATGCCGGGCGACAACGTGGAGATCACTGTCGAGCTCATCTACCCGGTGGCTCTGAACAAAGGTCTGCGTTTCGCAATCCGTGAGGGCGGCCGTACCGTCGGTTCCGGTCAGATCACCGATCTGCTCGACTAATCCGAAACGGGCACGGAACATTAGCCTAAGGGTCGGGTTCCAAGGAATCCGACCCTATTTAGGGGAATAGAACAAGGGTAGTTCAGCGGTCTCCAAAACCGTCGATGTGGGTTCGAATCCTGCTTCCCCTGCAAATCCGGTGGTTACGCACCGGAGTGTTATTAACCGGCAGAGGCTTCCGCTTCCAACTGTCCCCTGTCAACAACAAAATAACAATGGCAAAAATAGGAACTTACGTAAAAGAGTCCTGGAAAGAACTGACGACCAAAGTGACCTGGCCCACCTGGGACAAGCTGCAGAGTTCGGCAATTCTGGTTATGGTTACGACTCTCATCCTCGCGGTGATCATCTGGCTGATCGACCTGGTCATCCGTACGATCATGATGGGTATCTATTCGCTATAATCATCCATTCCTATGAGCGAAAGCACGAAAAAGTGGTACGTCGTCCGTACCGCTGGCGGCAAGGAGAAGAAGGCCAAGGAGTACATCGAGAAAGAAATCGAAGCGCTCCACTATGAACACCTGATCTCCCAGGTCCTCATCCCGACCGAGAAATATTACCAGGTGAAGAACGGCAAGCGCGTGAGCGCCGAACGTATCTTCTATCCGGGTTATGTCCTCGTGGAGGCTGTGATGACCGGCGAAGTCCAGCACATGATCCGCAACATACCCTATGTTGCGGGCTTCTTGAGTGAAGGCAAGGATCGTATCCCCGTCCCCATCCGCGATGCTGAAATGGACCGCATCATGGGCCGCGTGGACGAACTGGCCGGACAGGACGAAGAGACCGTCACCCCGTTCGTAGTCGGCGAAGCTGTCAAGATCATTGACGGCCCGTTCAACGGCTTCGACGGCACGGTCGACGAAATCCTGGCAGACAAGAAAAAAATCAAGGTCGTCGTCAAGATTTTCGGCCGCAAGACTCTTTTGGAGTTGAATTTTGCACAAGTAACAAAAGATTAAATTCTACGAATTATGGCTAAAGAAATTGCCGGGTTCATTAAACTGCAGATCAAAGGTGGTGCCGCCAACCCGTCGCCGCCCGTGGGACCCGCCCTCGGTTCGAAGGGTGTGAACATCATGGATTTCTGCAAGCAGTTCAATGCCCGCACCCAAGAAAAGGCCGGCAAGATTTTGCCTGTGATCATCACTGTTTACAGCGATAAGTCTTTCTCCTTTGTCGTCAAGCAGCCGCCCGTGGCCGTCCTGATCAAGGAAGCCGCGAAGATTTCGACCGCTTCCGCAGAGCCGAACCGTAAGAAGGTCGCCTCCCTCACCTGGGACCAGGTGCGTGAGATTGCCAAGGAGAAAATGCCCGACCTGAACGCGTTTACCGAAAAATCCGCAATGAGCATGGTCGCCGGTACTGCTCGCAGCATGGGCGTCACGATCACCGGAACATTTCCCGCCGACGTACAATAAAACCACACGCAATGAGTAAGCTGACAAAAAACCAGAAAGTAGCGGAAGCTAAAGTAGATTCCCACCGTCAGTACAAGCTGACCGAGGCCTGTGAATTGGTGAAAGAAGTTTCCTACACCAAGTTCGACGGATCGGTCGAGCTGTCCGTCCGCCTGGGTGTCGACCCGCGCAAGGCGAACCAGATGGTCCGCGGCGTGGTGACCCTCCCTCACGGTACCGGTAAGGTGACCCGCGTGTTGGTCCTCTGCACACCGGACAAGGAATCGGAAGCGAAGGAAGCCGGTGCCGACTATGTCGGCCTGGACGACTATATTGAAAAAATCAAGGGCGGCTGGACAGACGTCGACGTCATCATCTGTACTCCTACGGTGATGGCCAAGATCGGTCCGATCGGCCGTATCCTCGGTCCCCGCGGCCTGATGCCGAACCCGAAGACCGGAACTGTGACGATGGATGTCGCACAGGCCGTCAAGGAGGTGAAGGCCGGTAAAATCGACTTTAAGGTTGACAAGCAGGGTATTGTTCACACTGCCATCGGCAAGGTATCTTTCACTGCACAGCAGCTGGCCGAGAATGCCGTTGAATTGCTCAACACCATCCAGAAGTTGAAACCCCAAGCGTTGAAGGGCACCTATGTCAAGAGCATTTTCATGTCCGCGACCATGAGCCCCGGTATTTGCATCGACACCAAGGCCATCAGTGCTACCGCTGAATAATTAAGGAAGGAAAATCATGAGAAAAGAATTGAAAGCCCAGATTATCGAGAAGGTAGCAGCGCAGTTGGCAGAGAACCCGAATTTCTACCTGGCTGACATCGCCGGCCTGAATGCCGAGAATACCTCTGAACTGCGTCGTGCCTGCTTCGAAAAGAATATCAAACTCGAAGTCGTCAAGAATACGCTCCTCCACAAAGCTTTGATGACCTTGGACAACAAGGAAATCGAGGCTCTCTACCCTACCCTTGAGGGCAATACGGCCATCATGTTCACCACCACTCCGAGCGCACCGGCAAAGGTGATCAAGGAGTACGGAGCCAAATTCGGAAAACCCGCTCTCAAGAGCGCTTTCCTCCAGGATTGCGCATACGTGGGCGCCGACCAGCTCAACGTCCTCGTGAACGTGAAGTCGCATGACGAACTTATCGGTGACATCATCGGTCTCCTCCAGTCACCTATCCGTCGGGTCATCTCCGCACTCGAGGATTCCAAGAAAGAGGCCGTAGCAGAACAATAACAAAGCAAATAAAAACAATTAAAAATCAATAATTATGGCAGACATCAAAGCTCTTGCGGAAGAACTTGTTAACCTTACCGTAAAAGAAGTCCAGGAACTTGCACAGATCCTCAAAGATGAATATGGTATCGAACCTGCTGCAGCTGCAGTAGTCGTTGCCGCTGAAGGTGCCGCCGGCGCTCCCGCCGAGGCCGAGCAGACCGCTTTCGACGTAATCCTCGTTTCTCCTGGCCAGGCCAAACTCCAGATGGTGAAAGCCGTCAAGGAACTCACCGGCCTCGGGCTGAAGGAAGCGAAGGAACTTGTCGACAAGGCTCCGAACGCAGTCATCAAGGAGAAAGTCTCCAAATCCGAAGCAGAACAAGTAAAGGCAGCTCTCGAAGAAGCAGGCGGCGAAGTTGAACTTAAATAGCCACACGCCCACTTCTTCCCATTGAGGGAAAGAATCCGGGTTTAGGGCCCTCGGGCCCTAAACCTTTTTGTCGTTATTTTAAGTTTATATTCAACCTGCCCTTATAAAATGCCACAGAAACCTAATAATCAGAGGATTACATTCGCAACATCCAAAGCACTGCTGGATTATCCCGATTTTCTGGAAGTCCAGTTAAAGTCCTTCCGCGATTTCTTCCAGCTGGAAACCACGGCTGAAAACCGCAAAAACGAAGGGCTTTACAAAGTGTTTCAGGAAGTTTTCCCGATTACCGATACCCGCAACAACTTCGTCCTGGAGTTCATCGACTACTTCATCGACCCGCCGCGCTACACGATGGACGAGTGCCTCGACATGGGCCTCACCTACAACGTGCCCCTGAAAGCCAAGCTCAAGCTCTACTGCACGGATGAGGAACACGAAGATTTCGACACGGTGATCTCCGACGTCTATCTGGGGGCCATTCCCTACATGACGCCCCGCGGAACCTTCATCATCAACGGTTCCGAACGTATCGTCGTTTCCCAGCTGCACCGCTCTCCGGGCGTCTTCTTCGGCCAGAGCATGCACGCCAACGGCACCAAACTCTACTCTGCGCGCATTATCCCGTTCAAGGGATCCTGGATCGAGTTCGCGACCGACATCAACAACGTGATGTACGCCTACATCGACCGCAAGAAGAAACTCCCCGTCACTACCCTGCTGCGCGCCATCGGCTTTGAGAGTGACAAGACCATCCTCGACATCTTCGATCTGGCAGAAGAAGTCAAGGTGAACAAGACGAACCTCAAGAAATGCATCGGCCGCAAGCTCGCGGCCCGCGTCCTGAAGACCTGGAACGAAGATTTCGTGGACGAAGACACCGGCGAGGTCGTCTATATCGAACGTAACAACGTCATCGTGGACCGCGAGACGATCCTCGAAGAGAGACATATCGACGAAATCCTCGAATCGGGTGTCGAGACCATCCTGCTCCACAAGGAGGATGCCTACACCAACGATTTCGCCATCATCTACAATACCCTCCAGAAGGACCAGACCAACTCGGAGAAAGAAGCCATCTTCTACACTTACCGGCAGCTTCGCAACTCGGAACCGCCGGATGAAGCCACGGCACGCGACGTCATCGACAAGCTCTTCTTCTCCGACAAGCGCTATGACCTCGGCCAGGTGGGCCGTTACCGGCTCAACCGGAAACTGAATCTTTCCACCGACCCGTCCACCCGCATCCTGACGAAGGAAGACATCATCGAGATCATCCGCTATCTCATCTCGCTGATCAACTCGAAAGCGACCGTCGACGATATCGACCACCTGAGCAACCGCCGCATCCGCACGGTCGGCGAACAGCTCGCCAACCAGTTCAGCGTCGGCCTCGCCCGCATGGCCCGTACCATCCGCGAGCGCATGAACGTACGCGACAACGAAGTATTCACGCCGGTGGACCTGATCAATGCCAAGTCCCTTTCCAGCGTGATCAACAGCTTCTTCGCGACCAGCCAGCTGTCGCAGTTCATGGACCAGACCAACCCGCTCGCCGAGATGACGCACAAGCGCCGTCTCTCCGCACTGGGTCCGGGCGGTCTTTCCCGCGACCGCGCCGGCTTCGAGGTCCGCGACGTGCACTACACGCACTACGGCCGCCTCTGCCCTATCGAGACGCCGGAAGGTCCGAACATCGGCCTGATCTCCTCGCTCTGCGTCTATGCCAAGATCAACGACCTGGGCTTCATCGAAACGCCGTACCGCCGCGTCAGCAACGGCCGCGTGGACCTGAGCCAGAACGGTGTGGTCTATCTCAGCGCCGAAGAGGAGGAGAACCAGATCGTGGCCCAGTCGTCCGTCAAGTTGGACGACGACGGCAACATCCTCGACGAGCGCATCAAATGCCGTCTTGAGGCCGACTTCCCTGTGAAGAGCAAGGAAAGCATCGACCTGATGGACGTGGCGCCCAACCAGGTTGCTTCCATCGCGGCTTCCCTCATCCCGTTCCTGGAGCACGACGACGCCAACCGCGCCCTGATGGGATCCAACATGATGCGCCAGGCAGTCCCGATCATCAAGCCCGAGGCTCCGATCGTCGGTACCGGCCTGGAAGGCCCTGTAGCCCGTGACTCGAGAACCCAGATCGCTGCGGAAGGCAAAGGCGAAGTCGTTTTTGTCGATGCCCGCGAGATCCATATCAAATACGACAAGACCGAGAACGAACGCTTCGTCAGCTTCGATCCCGAAGTAACTGTCTATCAGCTCCCGCTCTACCGGAAGACCAACCAAAGCACCTCGATCCGGCTGACCCCGATCGTGCGCAAGGGCGACAAGGTGGTTCCCGGCCAGATCCTGACGGAAGGTTATGCCACCCAGAACGGCGAGCTCGCACTCGGCCGCAACCTGAAAGTGGCCTTCATGCCTTGGAAGGGCTACAACTTCGAGGATGCCATCGTGCTTTCGGAGCGCATCATCCGCGAGGACATCTTCACCTCCATCCATGTCGATGAATACATCATGGAAGTCCGCGACACCAAACGCGGCATGGAGGAACTCACCGCCGACATTCCGAACGTGAGCGAAGACGCCACCAAGGACCTGGACAAGAACGGTATCATCCGCATCGGTGCCCACGTGGAACCCGGTGACATCCTCATCGGCAAGATCACTCCGAAGGGCGAAAGCGATCCTTCTCCGGAAGAAAAGCTCCTGCGGGCCATCTTCGGCGACAAGGCCGGCGACGTGAAGGACGCCTCCCTGAAGGCATCCCCTTCCCTCTCCGGTACGATTATCGGCAAACGGCTCTTCTCCCATGTCATCAAGGACAACTCCAAGAAAGGCAAGGAGCACGCGAAGCGCCAGCTGCAGGATGCCAAGGACGATTTCGACCGCAAGTGCGCCTCCCTGCGCGAACTCTTCCTCGACAAGCTCATGAAACTTGTCGCGGGCAAGAAGAGCGCCGGCATCGGCGACCTCTACGGCGCCGAGATCCTTCCCAAGGGCGAATCCTTCACGCGTGAAGTCCTCGACCAGATTGACTATAACAATGTCAATCCTGTGAAATGGACCTCCGACAAGAAGAGCAACGAACTGATCAAAGCTTTGATCAACAACTACTTGATTAAATACAAGGAGTACGACGCGCAGTACAAGCGCATCAACTACAACCTCACCATCGGCGACGAACTGCCGTCCGGCATCATGAAGCTGGCCAAAGTCTATGTCGCCAAGAAGCGCAAGATCCAGGTGGGTGACAAGATGGCCGGCCGCCACGGTAACAAAGGTATCGTGGCCAAGGTGGTCCGCGACGAGGACATGCCGTTCCTCGAAGACGGTACCCCTGTGGACATCGTCCTCAACCCGCTCGGCGTGCCTTCCCGCATGAACCTCGGCCAGATCTATGAGACCGTCCTCGGTTGGGCGGGCCGTGAACTCGGCCTGAAGTTCAGCACCCCGATCTTCGACGGTGCCAGCCTGGAAGACATCTGCAAGTACACCGACGAAGCAGGGCTGCCGCGTTACGGCCGCACCCAGCTCCGCGACGGTGGTACCGGCGAACTCTTCGACCAGAAAGCCACGGTCGGCGTGATCTACATGATCAAGCTGGGCCACATGGTCGATGACAAGATGCACGCCCGCTCCATCGGTCCTTACTCCCTGATTACCCAGCAGCCGCTCGGCGGTAAAGCCCAGTTCGGCGGCCAGCGCTTCGGTGAGATGGAGGTCTGGGCACTCGAAGCCTTCGGTGCCTCCAACATCCTGCAGGAGATCCTGACCATCAAGTCGGACGACGTGACCGGCCGCAGCCGCGCCTACGAAGCCATCGTCAAGGGCGACCCGATGCCGACACCCGGTATCCCCGAATCGCTCAACGTGCTGCTCCATGAACTCCGCGGCCTCGGCTTGAACGTGAAGCTGGACTACTAGTATTCCTCAAGTGTTTGACAAGTAAAAATCAAGGATATGGCTTTCAAGAAAGAGATAAAGAACAACTTCAACCAGATCACCATCGGCCTGGCTTCTCCGGAAGTGATTCTCGAGCAGTCGTCGGGTGAGGTGCTCAAGCCGGAGACCGTCAACTACCGTACCTACAAGCCGGAGCGCGACGGACTCTTCTGCGAACGCATCTTCGGTCCGACGAAGGACTACGAGTGCCATTGCGGAAAATACAAGCGGATCCGCTACCGCGGCATCGTCTGCGACCGCTGCGGCGTGGAAGTGACCGAGAAGAAGGTGCGCCGCGAACGGATGGGACACATCAGCCTGACCGTGCCTGTCGCCCACATCTGGTATTTCCGTTCGACGCCCAACAAGATCGGCTACCTGCTCGGCATTCCGTCGAAGAAGCTCGAAGCGATCATCTACTACGAGAAATACGTGGTCATGCACGCCGGTGCCGCCAAGGATCTCAAGGAACACAGTGTCAACGACTTGGACCTCCTCACCGAGGAAGAGTATCTCGACATCCTCGACAAGTTGCCGAGAGGCAACCAGGAACTGCCCGACGACGACCCGCAGAAATTCGTGGCCGGCATGGGCGCCGAGGCCATCTACGAGATGCTCAAGAACGTGGATCTCGACACCCTCTCCTATGACCTCCGTCACAAGAGCGAGGCCGAGACGTCCCAGCAGCGGAAAGCGGAAGCCCTCAAGCGGCTGAGCGTGATCGAAGCGTTCCGCGAATCGAAGGAGATCAACCACCCCGAATGGATGGTCATGAAGGTGATCCCGGTGATTCCGCCGGATCTCCGCCCGCTCGTACCGCTCGACGGCGGCCGTTTCGCCACCAGCGACGTGAACGACCTCTACCGCCGCGTCATCATCCGCAACAACCGCCTGAAACGCCTCATCGAGATCAAGGCCCCCGAGGTGATCCTCCGCAACGAGAAGCGCATGCTGCAGGAAGCCGTCGACTCGCTGTTCGACAATTCCCGCAAGTCCAACGCCGTCAAGTCGGAAGCCAACCGCACGCTGAAATCCCTGTCCGACAGCCTCAAAGGCAAGCAGGGCCGTTTCCGCCAGAACCTCCTCGGTAAACGTGTGGACTACTCCGCCCGTTCGGTGATCGTCGTCGGTCCGGAACTCTCGATGCACGAATGCGGCCTGCCGAAATATATGGCAGCCGAACTCTACAAGCCGTTCGTCATCCGCAAACTCATCGAGCGCGGCATCGTCAAGACCGTCAAGTCGGCCAAGAAGATCGTGGACCGCAAGGACCCGGTCATCTGGGACATCCTCGAAAACGTGATGAAGGGTCACCCGGTGCTCCTCAACCGTGCACCGACCCTGCACCGCCTCGGTATCCAGGCCTTCCAGCCCCGTATGATCGAGGGCAAGGCCATCCAGCTCCACCCGCTCGCCTGTACGGCTTTCAACGCCGACTTCGACGGTGACCAGATGGCTGTCCACTTGCCGCTCGGCAACGCGGCCATCCTGGAAGCGCAACTGCTGATGCTGGGTTCCCACAACATCCTCCATCCGGCCAACGGCGCGCCGATCACGGTGCCGTCACAGGACATGGTCCTCGGCCTGTATTATATCACCAAGGAGCGCGAGGGTGCCAAGGGACAGGGTATGAAATTCTACGGCCCGGAAGAGGCGATCATCGCCAAGAACGAAGGCCGCGTGGAATGGCAGACCAAGTGCGAAGTCCGCATCCCCGTCGACAAGACGGACCTGAGCAAGGGTTACAAGATGCAGCCGACCACGGTGGGCCGCATCCTGTTCAACCAGCTGGTGCCGGATGAAGTACCGTATATCAACACCCTGCTGAAGAAGAAGTCGCTGCGTGACATCATCGGCGTGGTGCTCAAGCATACGAGCATCGCCCGTACCGCGCAGTTCCTCGACGATATCAAGAACCTCGGCTACCGGATGGCCTTCGAAGGCGGTCTGTCGTTCAACCTGGGCGACGTGATCATCCCGGACGAAAAAGCCGAACTGGTCGAGGACGGCTACCAGCAGATCGCCACCTGGCAGGCCAGCTACGACATGGGTCTGATCACCAACAACGAGCGTTACAACCACGTCATCGATATCTGGACCACGGTCAACACGCAGCTCACGGGCATCGTCGAGCAGCGCATCCGCGAGGACAAGCAGGGCTTCAACCCTGTGTACATGATGCTGGACTCCGGCGCCCGTGGTTCGAAAGAGCAGATCCGTCAGCTCTGCGGTATGCGTGGCCTGATGGCCAAACCGCAGAAATCCGGTTCCACCGGTGCCGACATCATCGAGAACCCGATTCTCGCCAACTTCAAGGAAGGCCTGAGCGTGCTCGAGTACTTCATCTCAACGCACGGTGCCCGTAAGGGTCTGGCCGATACTGCTCTGAAGACCGCTGACGCTGGTTACCTGACCCGTCGTCTGGTGGACGTCTCCCACGACGTGATCATCAACGAAGAGGACTGCGGCACGCTCCGCGGCCTGGTGGCCACCGCCATCAAGAACAAGGATACCGTGGTCGAGAGCCTTGGTGAACGCATCCTGGGCCGCACCTCTGTCCACGATATCTACAACCCGCTCACAGGAGAGAAGATCCTGAGCGCCGGCGACCAGATTACCGAAGACGTCGCCGAGCTCATCGAGAGCCTCCCGATCGAGCAGGTCGAGATCCGTTCGGTGCTTACCTGCGAGTCCAAGAAGGGTGTCTGCGCGAAGTGCTACGGACGCAACCTGGCGACCGGCCGTATGGTCGAAAAGGGCGAAGTGGTCGGCGTGATCGCCGCCCAGTCCATCGGCGAGCCGGGTACCCAGCTGACCCTGCGTACCTTCCACGTCGGTGGTACCGCTTCCAATGTCGCTTCCGAAAGTGAGATCGTTTCCAAGTACGAAGGCCGTCTCGAATTCGAAGAACTCCGTACCATTACCAAGGTGGACGAAAAAGGCGAGCACACGATCGTGGTCAGCCGTGCAACCGAAATGCGCATCGTGCATCCGGTCACCGAAATCACCCTTGGCCAGTACAATATCCCCTACGGCTCCGAGCTCTTCAAGAACGACGGTGAGTCGGTGGTCCCGGGCGACCGCATCTGCAACTGGGATGCCTACAACGCCCTGACCATCACGGAAATCTCCGGTAAGGCCGTGTACGAGAACATGATCGAGGGCGTGACCTATCGCGACGAAGCAGCCGATGAATTCTCGCAGCACCGTGAGAAAGTGATCATCGAGGCCCGCGATAAGTCGAAGACCCCGACCATCCGCATCCTCAATGCCGAAGGCATGGAGATCAAGCAGTACAACCTCCCTGTGGGTGCCCACGTCATGGTGAACGACGGCTCCGAAATCAAGGTCGGTGACATCATCGTCAAGATTCCGCGCGCCATCGGCAAGTCGGGCGACATCACGGGTGGTCTGCCGCGCGTGACCGAACTCTTCGAGGCGCGCAACCCGTCGAACCCGGCCGTCGTGTCGGAAATCAACGGTGAAGTCCTCATGGGCAAGAACCGCCGCGGTAACCGTGAAATCATCATCAAGGCCCGCAGCGGCGAGGAGAAACGCTACCTCGTCCCGTTGTCCAAGCAGATCCTGGTCCAGGAGAACGACTACGTCCGTGCCGGTATGCCGCTTTCGGACGGTGCCGTCTCCCCGACCGACATCCTCAACATCCTCGGCCCGATCAAGGTACAGGAATACATCGTCAACGAGATCCAGGAAGTCTACCGAATGCAGGGTGTGAAGATCAACGACAAGCACTTTGAAGTGATCGTCCGCCAGATGATGCGCAAGGTCGAGATCGTGGATCCGGGCGACACCCGTTTCCTGCCCGAACAGCTCGTGGACAAGCTCGAATTCCTGGAAGAGAACGACAACATCTTCGACAAGAAGGTGGTCACCGATGCCGGCGATTCGGAGAATCTCCACCCGGGCCAGATTGTGACCGTCCGCCAGCTCCGCGACGAGAACTCCCTGCTGAAGCGCTCCGACAAGCGGATCGTGGAAGCCCGCGACGCAGTCCCCGCCACCTCCAACCAGGTGCTCCAGGGTATCACCCGCGCCGCCCTGCGTACCAACAGCTTCATGTCGGCCGCATCCTTCCAGGAAACCACCAAGGTGCTGAGCGACGCTGCCATCCGCGGCAAGATTGACACGCTGGAAGGCCTGAAGGAAAATGTCATCTGCGGACACCTGATCCCTGCCGGTACCGGCCAGCGTGAATTCGACAACTTGATCGTCGCCTCCATGGACGACTATCAGAAACTGGCCGCTTCGCGGAAGAAACAATAACGACGCGTATGGCAATCATCCGTGAACTGAGAGGTTTTACCCCGAAGATCGGAAAGAATTGCTTCATTGCTGAAAATGCTGTAATCATCGGCGATGTGACCATCGGCGATGATTGCAGCATTTGGTATGGAGTAGTCCTGCGGGGTGACGTCAATACCATCCGAATCGGCAACCGTGTGAACATCCAGGACAATGCGAGCGTACATACGCTCTATCAGCGTTCCGTGACCATCATCGGCGACGACGTGTCCGTAGGACATAATGCCGTGGTCCACGGGGCGAAGGTCGGCAACAACGTACTGGTGGGCATGGGCGCCATCCTGATGGACAACGCCGAAATCGCCGACGGCAGCATCATCGCGGCCGGCGCCGTCGTCCTGAGCAACGAGAAACTGGAACCGGGCGTGTATGCCGGCGTTCCGGCCAAGAAAGTCAAGGAAGGCTCCGAGGCCATCACGGCCGCCGCCCACAAGAATGCTCAGGGCTATATGATGTACAAGGAATGGTATAAGTAGGTGGATGCCGCCTGGCCGGCAATCTGCCTGACCAGTTTTTGCAAGGTCTCATCGGAACCGGTCGAGAAGAAGGTGGAAACGCCCGAACCAGCAGCCGGTTCCTTTTTTCCGCCCTGCGCGCGAAGATCGGCGAGGACCCGTTGCGCCTGACGTGCCACGGCAGGTGCAGGGTTGACAATCACGGCCCGGTCGCCGACGAGTTTTTCGATGGTCCCCGTCAGGAAAGGATAATGCGTGCACCCCAGCACAATATGATCAGCGCCCGCTTCAAGCATCGGTTGTACATACCGGCCAACCAAATGGTCGGCCTCGGGACCTTGGAGGATTCCCTGCTCAACCAGTTCCACAAGGCCGGTTCCCACCTGCTCAATGACTTTGACGCGACCGGAGAAACGGGCCAGGGTATTGAGATAAAGACGTCCTTTGAACGTACCGGCTGTAGCGAGTACACCGACTACGCCGCTCTGTGAATGCAGGGCCGCCGGTTTCAGTGCCGGTTCCATCCCGACGAAGGGGATCGAGAAAGAGGCGCGAAGGGTCGTGATGGCAGCGGCGGTGGCGGTATTGCAGGCAACCACGATGATTTCCGCGCCTTGTGCAATCAAAAAACGAGCGACGGCCTCCGCTCTTTCAATTACGAAGGATGGATCTTTCGGTCCATACGGACAGTAAGCCCCGTCAGAAACATAACAGAAGGATTCAGCGGGCATCACCTCTCGCAATTCCTTCCAAACTGAAAGGCCGCCGACTCCGGAATCGTAAACACCAATCATATTGATTTCAAAGATAATAAATATTTCGCGTCTAAATAGGATATATCAAAAAAAGGTTGTATTTTTACCGGTCATTTACCTTGTACGGAGAGAAAGTTTTTCTTTTGATTCTGCGGAAAATGTACTAATTGTAAGAATGATTTATTAACGAAGCAAAAAGTTTTACTTTAGATTTCATAGGGATAATACAACATTTGATTAATTTTAGTAAATTTGTCCTGTCCAACAGGGCCGGAAACGTTTAATTTGAAATTCTTCAACCTATTTATTTTTAACTTAATAACAAAACTCCATGAAAAAAATCAGTTTAGTTTTGACAACCCTGCTGATGGCTTTCTCGCTCTTCGCGCAGAACATCACCGTCAGAGGTACTGTGACTGATGCTAGCACAGGAGAACCGGTGGCATTTGCGTCCATCGCGGTAAGGGGCACCACGACCGGTACATCGTCCGGTCTGGACGGTACCTACACCCTGAACGTCCCTGCCAACGCAACGCTGATGTTCAGCTTCATCGGCTACAAGACGCAGGAAGTCGCCGTGAACGGTCGTACCGTCGTCGACTGCGTCCTGGCTCCGGATGCTGAGTACCTGGAAGACGTGATCGTCATCGGTTACGGTACGACACGCCGCGAGGCCAAGACAGGTGCCGTCTCTACGGTGAAAGCCGACGAGATCGCCGCCGTCCCGGCTTCCTCTGTTGACAAGATGCTGGCCGGTAAGATGGCCGGTGTCACGATCTCCTCCGAATCCGGCCAGCCGGGTTCCAACTCCCAGATCCGTATCCGCGGTACATCATCCATCAACGCCGGCAACGAGCCGTTGTGGGTCGTGGACGGTATCCCCGTGATGTCGGGTGACCAGAGCTACTTCACCAACACGAACAACGCCATCGCCGCCATCAACCCGAACGATATCGAGAGCCTGACCGTCCTGAAGGACGCGGCGGCTGCCTCCATCTACGGTTCCCGCGCTGCGAACGGTGTCATCCTGGTGACCACCAAGTCCGGTAAAGCCGGCAAGGCTTCCTTCAGCGCCCGCGCGAAGGTCGGTGTCAGCATGCTCGCCAACGACAACCACTTCCGTATGATGACCGGTCCGGAACTGTACGACTTCTACAAAGTCGCCTACGCCAACGCCGGCCGTGACATCAACAACTACTACGATCCGAGCACGCCCAACAAACCGATGTACAACTGGATCGAAGAGGTGACCCGCATGGGTAAACTGCAGGAATACGAGGTGAACGCCCAGGCCGGTACCGACCGCGGCCGTTTCTACTCCTCCCTTTCCTATCAGGACAACCAGGGTGTCTCCTACGCCACGAGTTACAAACGTCTCACGGGCCGTGTCAACTCCGACTATAAACTCACCCGCACCCTGGACATCGGCACCCGCGTCAACATCGCCTACACCGAGAACCACGATACGGAGATGCAGTCGCTGTACTACTCCAACCCGTTCTTCGGTGGTCTGATCATCCGTCCTTGGACGCCGGTCATCGATCCCGAAACCGGTGAGTACAACCAGAAGATCCCTGAGAACTCCAATACCAACCCGCTTTGGAACGCGCTCGAACACGGTGAAGACCAGTGGGAGAAGCAGTTCCGTACGCAGGCCGCCCTCTCGCTGACGTGGGAGCCGCTGGAAGGCCTGGTGTTCAAGACCAACAACATGTTCGAAGGTACGTTCGGCGAAGGTATCCGCTACTGGGGTCCGGATCCGGGCGACACGGAAGGTACCCTGCAGGGTTCCCGCAGCCAGTACGTCCGCATTACCACCTCCAACACGGCCACCTACAGCAAGATGTTCGGCGACCACTCGGTCCGCGTGATGGTCGGCCAGGAAGCCATGAAGCAGACCTATGCTTCGCTCTACGGCTATGCACCGGGCGTGGATGCCAACATCCCGTACTTCTCCACTTCAGTGACCAGCTCCAGCCAGATTGACGAATCCAGGAACGCCCGCACCCTGCTGTCGTTCTTCGGCAACCTGGACTACAACTACGCCAACCGCTATTTCTTCGCGGCTTCCATCCGTGAGGACGGTTCCTCGCTCTTCGGCTCCAAGAACAAATGGGGTACCTTCTGGTCCGCCTCCGCTTCCTGGAACGTCTCGAACGAAGAATTCATGCAGAGCGCTTCCGACTGGCTCTCGCTGTTGAAAGTCCGTGCCAGCTACGGTGTGAACGGTAACAACAATATTTCTCCTTACCGCGCCTATGGTGTGTATGCTTCCACCGCTTACAACGGCGGCAACGGTATGCGCCCGTCCAGCCCGGCCAACGACCTCCTCTCCTGGGAGCTCAACAAGACCTGGAACGTCGGTATCGACTTCGCTTTCTTCAACAACCGCCTGAACGGTCAGTTGGATCTTTACACCCGTAACACGAGCGACATGCTGCTCAACAAGCAGGTTCCGCAGACCTCCGGTTTCGGCAGCAACTTCATGAACATCGGCTCGATGAACAACAAGGGTATCGAGTTCCAGCTGGAAGGCGACATCATCCGCAACACGGACTTCGTCTGGACAGCCGGCTTCAACATCGCCTACAACAAATCGAAGGTCCTTGACCTCGGTGACGACGAATGGATGGCTTCCTCTTACGACAGCCGTCTGCGTCACGTTGTGGGCAAGAGTTTCTACAACTTCTACCTGAAGGATTACTACGGCGTGGACCCGACCAATGGCGACGCCCTCTTCCGCGCTACCGACCCGGAGCATCCGGATGATGAGTCCTACTATCTCCTGACGAACGACTACAACCAGGCCCGGTACATCTATGCCGGCACCCCGGAACCGAAGTTCACGGGCGGCTTCAACACCAGCCTCAACTGGAAGGGCCTCGAACTGAGCATCTTCACTGAGTTCAAGACCAACAACCTGGTGTACATCTATGAGTGGCGTTACCTGAACGCCGACGGTAACCAGATGTCCATGAACCAGATGGCTCGCGCCATGGATTACTGGAGGCAGCCGGGTGACACGGGATGCAATCCGAAACCGGTCGCCGGTAACTCCTCCAACTCCTACGCCAACTCGACCCGTTGGCTCCAGCGCGGCGACTACTTCCGTATCAAGGATGTGACGCTGTCCTACAACCTGCCTCAGGGTCTTCTCAAGAAGATCAACATGAAAGGCGCCAAGATCTATGTCAGCGCCCTGAACCCGTACACCTTCCACGATGTGTACTGGTGGGATCCTGAACGCGGTATGGAAGGCATGGGCTGGGGTATCTACCCGCAGACCAAGACCTTCGCCGGCGGTATTGAACTCACTTTCTAATTTAGGAGGAAAAGAACATGAAAAAGTATATCATTGCACTTTTCGCAATCCTGACCCTGGCTTCCTGCCAGAAATTCCTGACGGAAGACCCGATCATGTCGCAGAGTACGGAACTCACCCTTTCCGACTACAATGGTCTGAACAAAGCCATCGCCGGTGCCTATTCTCCGCTCGTGAGCAGCGCTTGGTACGGGAACTTCTACGTGCTTGATTCCGAGATGCGTGCCGGCAACGCTATGATTCCGATCAACACGAACTTCCAGTCCGGCCGTATGATGGTGCCGTACAGTATGTCCTACGAGCCCAGTTCCACGTCCGGTCTCTGGGGAACGGCCTACTACGTGATCTCCGCTGCCAACAACGTCATCTTCGCCATCGACAATAACGATGAGTTGACTTCGAGCAGCGTGACCCAAGCTGACCTCAACAACCTGAAAGCCGAGGCTCTCGCCCTGCGCGCCCTTGCACACTTCGACCTGCTCCGCCTCTACAGCCGCCTGAACGGCACCAACGGCGAATATGGCGTGTGCGTCATCACCGAGCCGCAGCTGCCGACCGACATGCCGGCCCGCGCTTCCGTGGAAGAGACCTTCGCCCAGGTCATCAAAGACCTGACCGATGCTGAAAGCCTGATGGCCGCTGACTATCAGCGCACCGGTGGCAGCGATCCGAAGGCTTCCTTCAACAAGTTATCCGTCCAGGCGCTCCTGGCCCGGGTATATCTGTATCATAAGGACTACGCCAAGGCTTCCGAGTATGCGACCAAGGTCATCAACAGCGGTAAATTCCGCCTCTGGACGGCCGAGGAATATCCTTCCGTCTGGGGTAAGGATGTGGCCGGTGACGGCGAAGTCATCTTCGAAGTTTATGGCAAGCAGGCCAATAGCTACGACGCTTATTGGGAAGGTCCTTCCCACATGACCAATCCGCTCGGTTACGCCGACTGCGCCGCTACGGCCCAGCTCGCAGACCTTTTCGAGGAAGGTGACGTCCGTGGTACCCGCGGTGTCCGCGGCAAGGATGACGGCAAAGTGATGTTCTGCACTGACCAGGACGAGGTTTCCGGCGGCCAGCTCTGGACCATGAAGTATTATGGCAAGGGCGAAGGCAATGCCACCTCCACCCCGGACGTGAGCAACACCATCGTGCTGCGTCTTTCCGAAATGTATCTGATCCGTGCTGAAGCAGCTGTCAATGGCTCCGGTACGACCGCCCTGGCCGACCTGAACGCCATCCGCGCCAACCGTGGCGCCAGCCCGCTGAACAGCGCTGACAAGGCCGCCGTCGCCCTCGAGCGCCGTCTGGAACTCAACTTCGAAGGCCACCTCTGGTTCGACCTCGACCGCACTGGCGGTTCGATCTCCTACTCCGATGCCAACATCACGCGCAACATCGACGCCACCTCGAAGTACTGGGCCCTCCCGATTCCGAAGAGCCAGGTCGACATCAACGAGAATCTGAAACAGAACCCGGGCTACGGGGAATAAACGATGACAGCCATGAAAAAGATTTTCTACATTTTCAGTATTGTCGTGCTGGGATCGCTGGTTGCTGGTTGCAACCTCAACTCGATGCCCATTTTCGATGACGAAGATGCGTTCGCTGCATTCCCGAACAACGCAATGAAAGTTGCCGAGAATGCCGGTACGCTCAACATCCCGGTCCATGTCGCTTCCTTCAGCGGCGTGAACACCACCGTTACCTACGAATTCGTGAACGGCTCCGCCAAGCAGGGCGTCGATTTTGAAGACGCTTCGGGCACCGGCTCCATCAGCTTCTCCGGCAGCGAATCCACGAAGAACATTACCGTCAAGATCATTGAACATCCTGGTGTTTTCACGGGCGACCTGAATTTCACGGTGAAGTTCAAATCAGCCGGTGATACCAAGATCGGTGCCAGCAACACCTGCAAGGTAACCATCAACGACCTCGACCACCCGCTCGCAGCACTTCTGGGCGAATATGCCTGCAAGAGCAAGAGCGCCTGGGGTGACGATCTCGACTGGGTCATGACCATCAAGAAAGATGCTTCCGATGTCACGAAAGTGTGGATCGACAACATCTTCGCCAATGCCAGCTGGGCTGGTGACGACATGTTGTTCTACGGTGTCGTCAATGAGGATATGACCAACATTGCCGTTCCGCTCGGCCAGGAATCCGAATATGTGTACAGCAACGGCAATGCCTGCGTGCTGCTCGGTTTCGACGGTGAGGAAGGCTGGGATGAAGGTACGATGAACATCCAGATCCTGGATGGTGGCAAGACGCTTAAGTTCATTGACTACGGCCCGTGGCTCTACATCCCCGACGCCGGTAGCGTGAACATCGTCTATGCTGGCTTTACCTGCACCAAGCTGTAAGATCACGCATCATTCTGTAAAAAAGAGAGGGGAATTTGGTTTTCCCCTCTTTTTTTTGTACTTTAGTGAGATTTTTAGAAAAAGATTGAAGCTATGAAACGGATCCTTTTGCTGACGGCCTGCTGGCTTCTGGCCCTTCCGGCACTGGCACAGATTGACGCTTATACGACTTGGCCATACTATTATCCCGATTTCCAGCAGGGTACCTTGACACTCTCGAACGGACAGACGCGCGTCATGCCCATCAATATCCACCTGCTCAAAGGCGATTTGCATTTCGTGGATGAGAAAGGAATCATCCAGATGGCGCCGGCCGGCCAGTTCTCCGCCGTACAGATCGGGGAAGACGTTTTCCGGCGCGTAAACGGATACCTGATGAAAATAACCCCGGGGCCGGATGACAAGAACTTTGTCGCAGTCCGTAGCCTCGCTGACCTCACGGCGCTCAATGAAACGGGCGGCGCCTACGGCGTTTCCTCCACGACCTCCTCTACCCAGCGAATCACGTCGGTCGATATGCCCGGTTTCGTCAACACCAGCCACATGGAACAGTTCCAGCACCGTGAATCCGGCAAGAAGCTGAAGATCAAAAAAGAATTCTATGTCGTCGTGGACGGCCAAGCAATCAAGGCCAGCAAGAAAGAAGTCACCGAGGCCTTCGGCGCCGACCGGGCCGATGCTTTCAAGCAATTCCTCAAGAAAAACAAGATCAACTGGAAAGACGAACAGAGTCTGCTCAAACTCTTCGATTTCCTGGCCCAATAACCCATCATGATGAAATTCAGATCCCTCTTATGGGTCGTCCTGGCGGCAGGATTCTTGTCCGCCTGCTCGACAGACACGCTTTTGCAAGAAGAAATCCTGGAGACACCTGCAGGGGCTTACCCCTCCTCCCTTTATGAAACCGGTCACGTCCGGATCTATGTCGAGCCTGCCCTGGCTGAAAAGCTGGAACTGACCGGTTCGCCGGACGCCTTGATCACAACCAAGGCAGCAGCGGTACTGGGCAAAGTCCGGATGGAAAGGACCTTCCCCTATGCCGGCAAATTTGAAAAACGCACCCGCGAAGCAGGCCTGGACCGCTGGTACGAGGTCTGGTTCGACGAGGCGACGCCGCTGACCAAAGCCGCCGTTTCGCTGGAAGACCTTCCTGGCGTGCTGGAAGTTGAATACCGGCCTGTCACGCACAAAGCCTACGATGAGACGGTGACCTATGTCAGTCCTTCGCCTGCAGCCGCTCCGGCCGGCTTCTCCTTCGATGATCCTGAATTCAGCAAGCAGTGGGACCTCTACAATGACGGGGCTGCCAATGGAAAAACGCTCGGCTGCGACATCAATGTCATCCCGGTCTGGCAAAACTATACGACCGGCAACCGTGACGTCATCGTCTGCGTCGTGGACGGCGGCATCGACTGCGACCACGAAGACCTATCCACCAACCTGTGGAACGATCCCAACCGCCCGGCGGTCCACGGATTCAATTTCATGGACAACAGCATCAACATCCTCAAGACCAATCACGGCACGCATGTAGCCGGAACAATTGCCGCTGTGAACAACAACGGCAAAGGCATCTGCGGCATCGCGGGCGGAGACTACGCCAAAGGCATCCAGGGTGTCCGGCTGATGTCTGCCCAGATCTTCAAGGAGGATGAGGAGGGCGGCGGCAATGGCGCCCGCGCCATCAAGTGGGGTGCCGACCATGGGGCCGTCATCTCCCAGAACAGCTGGGGCTACAAGACCATTGACTACGTCCCCAACTCCGACAAGATGGCCATCGATTATTTCAACACCTACGCCGGCATGGATGAGAACGGCTATCAGGTAGGCCCGATGGCGGGTGGCCTGGTCGTCTTTGCAGCCGGCAACGAGAACACGGATTTCGGAGCGCCCGGCTACTACGAAGGAGCGCTCGCCGTAGGTTCCATCGGTGCCGATTTCTACCGTGCCTACTATTCCTGTTATGGCGACTGGGTGGACGTAGCAGCGCCAGGTGGAGACTACCAGAAAGGCTATCAGATCTACAGTACCCTGCCCGACAACCGCTATGGACAGATGCAAGGCACTTCCATGGCCTGCCCGCACGTCTCAGGTGTAGCTGCGCTCATCGTCTCGAAATGCGGCGGTGAAGGCTTTACGCGCGACATGCTCTGGAACCGGATTGTCAATACAGCCAAGGATATCAGTGCCCAGAACCGCAATTATCCGGTCGGCGGCCTGGTGGACGTGACAGCCGCCATCCTCGCGGAAGGCGCCACGCCGCCGAATCCCGTGACGGATTTCCAGGCTTCGCTGCTGAATGCCGATTTCATCCGCTTCTCGCTCACTGTCCCGGAAGATGAAGACGATGGCAGAGCCTATGGCGTCAACATCTATTACAGTGAGGAGCCCTTCTCCGAAACCACGATGCTGCCTTACAAGCGTTTCCCAATCGAAGACCTCGCAGCCGGCCAGAAGATGGAAGGCATTCTCAGCGGCCTTGCATTCCAAAAGACCTACTACCTGGCCTGCGAAGCTTTTGACCTCATCGGCAACCGGTCCGCACTTTCCAACATGGTCGTCGTAACTACGGGCGAAAATCACGCTCCGACCGTTGAAACGGACGATGCCCTGTCCTTCACGCTCAAATCCCACGAAACTCACTGGTTGAACTTCCGCTATGCAGAGCCGGACGGCCACGGAGTCCATGCGAAACTCGATAAGGGCTCGCCGGCCGACTCACTCTTCCAGATGCAGGGTCTTACCCAAAAAGTGCAAATCGATGCCCTCCGGGCGGAACCCGGTACCTACTTTGCCACGCTCCATGTCTTTGATGACTTTGAGAAAGAGACGACCCTCTCCTACTCCTATACCATCACGGCCAACCATGCGCCGACTGTCATCGGCACGATCGATGATATGGTATTCGGGGAAAAAGGCGCCCTGGCGACAGTCAACCTGGCCGAGGTATTCCGCGATGAAGACGGCGAGATCCTCCAATATACGCCCGTCTCGTCCGACAACGACATCCTCAACCTGCACGTCCGTGAAGGCATCCTGTATGTGACAGCATTGAAATACGGTTATGCAGCCGGTACCGTTACCGCCACCGATGCCCGCGGCCAAGCAGTCAAAATCTCGTTCCAGACCCTCGCCCGTGACGGCAGCAAAGCCATTGACATCTACCCGACAACCATTACCGACGGTAAGCTCTACATCCGGCCGGCGGCTGACCAGTCCGTCAGCGCTACCATTCTGTCAGAATCGGGCGCTGTCGTATTCGAGAAATCACTCAGCGCGACGCCTTTCTCCCCGGCAATTCTGGACCTGTCCGGCTTGGGAGCAGGCCCGTATTCGGTCAAAGTAACATTCGGCAGTGAAACGCTTATCCAAAACATCGTGAAACTATGAGAAGACACCTGATATCCTGCATCCTGACGCTCATCCTGGCCGCAACTGCGGTGAACGCCCAATCGTTCAGCTCCTTCATCCTTTCGGGCAGGGCTGACAATCTGGCAATGGGCGACATCACCTTCCGGACGCCCGACCTGGCGGCACACCGGGTCGATGCTGCCGTTTCCTTCGGGAAATGGGCGCCGCAACAACTCAACTTCTCCGCCCTGCAGGCTGGGGGTTTTCTGGCGCTGAGCGAGGGGTTCGGCCTTCGGTTGGACTACCGCACCAATCTCTTCCCCGAGTTTACGCAGATTGACGTCAACGGCAACGAGAAGGGCACGTTCAAACCCAGTGAACAACGCATCCTCCTCGGCGCTTCACTCAAACTCGGCGACAACTTGTTCATCGACGTGAATGGCAAATACTTCTCGACTAATCTGGCCGGCAACAATGCCTCGGCATTTGGCGGTGATGTCGCCTTCCACTATGTCAAGGATGGTCTGACCCTGGGTCTTAAAGGTGCTGATCTGGGCACGAAATACAGTTTTGGAGAGAATGCCTACGCCCTGCCGATGCGCGTACTGGCTGGCGGCTCCTACCGCATTGCGCCAGGCGACAAGCATGCAGTCACACTGGGTGCTGACCTGGGATACATCCTTCCCCAGGAATATAAGGCCTTTACGGCCGCCATCGGTACCGAATACGCCTTCAACCAGATGATCTTCGCCCGCGCCGGCTATCACTTCTCCTCCGCCGTCGCTCCCCGCTTCGCCTCCTTCGGTCTGGGCTTCGCCTTCAAAGGCATCGGTCTCGATGCGGCCTACCTCCTCGGCCCCGTCGCCAACGCCTGGACTGTTTCTCTGCGAGTAGCTCTTTAGACGATACTGCTTTGGCTATAGCCAAAAGCGCCGATGGATACAAGAAAGGGTTGCCCAATAATGGACAACCCTTTTGATTTGCTGTGCTTACGCTCAGGATTGTGGAATTAGATAATTCCCTGCTCGAGCATAG
>JAEEGI010005708.1_pt1 | contig 28531 bp, 29 predicted proteins | sample 8958751 | NCBI WGS metagenome assembly JAEEGI01 (sample SAMN16246545, study PRJNA631951) | gut metagenome | biome: gut microbiome; feature: rumen; material: KS-attached | host: Bos | place: Iran: Karaj | collected 2018-10 | reverse complement strand
TATTGGAATTAAATAGAAAAATTGATGATTTATTTGTTGTTAATTATGAAGAGTTAGTAAAAGATTTTTTAGCTCTTTGTAAAGATAAAAGTGATTATGATTTTTGTGTTAATTTAAGGGGTAAATTTGATAGTGATACAATATATAAATTAAAGAGCATGCTTCCTGATATAAGAGAAGAAGAGATTAAAAATATGCTAAATAAAAAAGAGTATAAGGTATATGAAACATTTAAACTTGTAACTAGTGAAATTAGTATTGATAATTTTATTGATTATTTAGATCAATTAGTTGATTTAAATAATCCAAAAGTAAAGATATTGGTTGGCAGTAAGAGTGAAAATTATGATCATCTAAGTGAGTATATTGAAACAGTATACAGTGATAAAATATACAGAGGTATTAAGATTGTATATCGTAACAAGGTATATGATTTTAGCCTAAGTGAAAGGAATGTATAGCTATGGATGATATGTGGACTAGCAATTTGAATGAAACAATCGATAGTATTAAGAACAATGATAATGTTTATAATACTGGAAAAGTAATTAAAGTAAACGATTATAATATCGAAGTCGCTGGACTTAATGATGTTTCCTTCTACGAAGAAGTAAATGTTAGCGATAAAGCATCTGGCTATGTATTCGGTATATACGCTGATAGGGTTATTGTAGCTTTAGTTAAAATTAATGAAGAAATTCAACCAGGAGATATGGTATATGCTTTGAAGAAAGAATTTAAGTGTTTATTTAGCTTAGATTCAATTGGAAAAGTAATTGATGTTTTCGGTAATGATTTAATTGCAGGAAAGAAATTTGATAACTTGGTTGAACTTAGTGTTGAAAATAGACCGCTTCCAATAATGGATAGAGGTATTGTAAAAAGAGAAATGTTAACTGGTATTACTGGTATTGATTTGTTATATCCAATAGGAAAGGGACAGAGACAATTAATTATTGGAGATAAGAAGACTGGTAAGACACAGATATGTTTGGATACAATAGTTAATCAAAAAGATAAAAATGTTTTATGTATATATGTTGCTATTGGTAAGACAAAGAAAGAGGTAAAAGACATTTACTATGAGCTTACAAGAAGAGGAGCAGCATCATATACGATAGTAGTAGCATCATTTCATGATGAACTTCCTACGAGAACTTATTTGACACCATATGTAGCATTATCTATTGCAGAATCATTTATGCTTCAATCATATGATGTATTAGTATGTCTAGATGATTTGAAACGTCATGCTGATATTTATAGACAAATAAGTTTGGCTAGTAAGAAGACACCAGGACGTGATGCTTATCCATCTGACATTTTCTATACTCATAGTAGACTTTTGGAAAAAGGATGTCAGCATAAGGATGGAGGATCTATTACAATCCTTCCACTTGTTGAGACAAAAGCGGGAGATATAACAGATTACATATCTACGAATATTATCTCAATATGTGATGGACAGATAGTATTATCAGCCAAGAACTTTGCTAAAGGTGAGAAACCAGCCATAGATTATGGATTATCAGTATCTCGTCTTGGTGGTAATGTTCAAGATGATATAATGAAGAAAGTTGGTAGTAAGGTAAGAATTGAACTTTTATCTTACTTGGATGTTAGACAGATATATGAACTTGCTAATATAGATGAAATGAGTGAAGATTTACAAAGAAGGTTACGTGAAGGTAAAAAGATTGTTGAGAGTCTGAGTCAATATAAATTTTCACCATTATCAAAACAAGAAATGATAGATAAATTTAAATTTTTAGAAGAAAAAGAGAAATAGAAAGGAAGAATAGTTATGGTAGTTGGTAAAATTATTTCAATTTTTGATATAAGCGTTGAAGTAGTACTTAGTGATGATACAGTTAAAATTGGTGATATTCTTACTGTTAGTGACGATAAAGGCTATTCTTTTGAAGTTGTATCTATCAATAATGTCAGTGCAACATGTATTAGTTTAGGATCTACACGTGGACTAAAAAAGGGAAGCGAAGTAGTAAAACTAAGCAATGGAATTGAAATAGAATATTCTGACCAAATACTTGGAAGAGTCTTTGATTCTTATGGAGCTCCTATCGATGGTAATCCTATTGAAAGTGCGGGAAAAAGAAATATCAATTCTGGTACAGTAAGTTTAAAAGATGTCGATGTAAATGCAGATATCTTATGGACGGGTATTAAAGTTATTGACTTTTTTGCTCCACTTCAAAAAGGATTTAGAATGGGACTTCTTGGAGGTGCTGGTGTAGGAAAGACAGTGCTTATCAAAGAACTTATCCATAACGTTTATGCTTCAATAAATGCACATGCAGTATTCGTTGGTGCTGGAGAACGTAGTCGTGAAGGTAAAGAACTTTATGAAGAGATGAAAGAATCAAATCTTTTGGATAATATGACAATGGTATTTGGACAGATGGGTGATAACCCAGTGTCAAGAAGTAAGGCAGTATATGCAGGACTTACATTAGCTGAATATTTAAGAAATGAGAAAAAACAAGATGTGTTATTATTCATAGATAACATATATCGTTTTATGCAAGCTAAGTCTGAAATAGCTACTGAACTTAAGCAACTACTTATTGAAAATGGTTATCCTGCTGATATGGCTGCAGAAATTAGTAAGGTAGAAGAAAGAATCAGTTCTACTGATGATGGATCTATTACTTCTTTTCAGGCTATATATATACCAGCGGATGATTATAATGATGAAGCAGTTCAAACAATTACATCTTATATGGATGGACAAATTGTTTTGGATAGAAAAGTAGCCGAACTTGGTTTATATCCAGCCATAGATGTATTTAAATCAACATCTAAAATGGTAGATATAGAAAAGATTGGTGAAAAACATTTCAATTTAATAGAGGAAGTACTTAGATATTTAACGAGATATCAAGAACTAGAAGAAATCATTGCTATTTTAGGTATCGAAGAACTTTCTGAAGAAGATAAAAATATTTTCTATAGATCAAGGAAATTAAAATATTATTTTTCACAACCAATGTTTGTTGCTGAAGCGTTTACAAATATTCCTGGACAATTTGTTAAGATTGAAGATGTACTTATAGATGTTGAAAACATTTTAAATGGTACATATGATAATGTTGATGAATCTAAGTTCTTATTTATAGGTAAGTATCATGAATGAGGGTAATGGAATAAAAGTAAGAATCTTTGATCTAAAGAAAGGACTTGTCGAATACGAACATATTAAGGTAATTAGGATTATAAGTAAAGATTATAATCTTCTTATCATGTAAGATTATTTACCTATATTAGGTTAAATAGATGGTAGTGTCGATATTAAAAGTGAGGATATAGAATTAAATTTTAAGAGTATAAAAGCCTTTTATATGAATAGTGGTAATGTATTTAATTTGATGATTAAAGAGGGTAATTGATATGAGTAAAGATTTTAGTATAATTGGAGACATTGTTAACTTTCTATTAGTAGGAATAATCTTTATTGGCGTATTAGCAATTATCTTCAAAGTTACACTAAAAAAATATAATGTAAAGACGAGTAAAATTAAATTTTATGGCTTGTTTTTAGGAATGGATAATAAAAGTATATTGTCCTTTAGTTTAGTAACACTTAACTATATCTTTTTGATATGGTGTACTGCTACTTTTTCAGGACTAAATATATATTATGTAGTAATAACGGTAGCATTTATGTTGCTAGCAGATATCATTATAAATGATTATCAGCGTATACCTAAAGATTTAGTACTATGTATGATAAATATGTCATGTATATTTGTTACAAGTTTACTTTATAATTATTTAGTAAATGAATATTCATCAGTATTCTTACTTATAATATTAGGACTTGTAACAATACTAGTATTCTTGTACTTTACTTATATGACATTTAAGTTACTTAATAATATTGTGATACGTGAGGAGAATTTAAAGAAAAAGAATTACAAAAAGCTATAAGGAGTGGTAAATCATGAAGATTAAGAATGTTGTTAAAGTTATGAACTTTCAGGCACTTCTTAGGATGGATAAAGCTTTAAAACAAGCTGAAAAATATCGTGATGTTGGTAAAGAAGTAACAGATATTCTTAGTAGAATAATGTACAACAAAAATTTAATCTTGGATAAAATGATTTTTACTCCCGATGAAACTAAACCGGAATTAAATATCTATATTGCAAATGATTATGGTTTTTGTGGTAACTTCAATGCAGAAGTTAGTAAACATGTTAGGGAAGATAAAACAGCAAATAAGATAATCATTGGTAAAAAGATTAGATATAATGATGATACGGTAGTACTGAAAATTAACAAGGAAGATTTCATAAAGAGATTCGAAGAAATAGAAAAATGTATTGAAAATGCAATTGATAGTATGTCTTGTAGTAAGATAAACGTTTATTACAATCACTATCATTCACTTACATCATTTGAATTTATGAAGATTCAACTTTTCCCTGTTGAATTTAAAGGTGAATATTACGAGGGTGAAGATTTTGTAATAGAAACAGATATTAATCAGTTTCTTGGTAGTTTGATGACATTTTATATATGTTATCAACTTAGAATGTGCGAGAGTATATCATATGCAGCAGAGAACGTTTTAAGAACACAGATTACAAATTCTGCTCTGGATAAGATAGAAGAAAAAGAAGAAGAAGATAGAAATGAAGAGTTTAAGCGTAGAAAAGAAAAAAGTATTCTTAAAAGCGTTGAAAACTACAAAAAGATTATGTAATGTGGAGGTGATGTGAATGATAAAGCAAGGAATGACAAATGTTGGTATTTTAGAAAAAAAGTTTAAAATACTTAGGACTAGTATTATGCTAGGAAACATTAGAGATAGAGAAGAACTTATGTCAAAATATGAAGTGGCAGCTAGAGAAATGGATGAAGTTAAGAGAAATATGTATGAAGAAGTTTTAGCTTCAAAAATGTATACGACTACTTCTTTGGAAGATGAAGAAGCTAGACTTAAAGATCTTATTGAATTCATTCAAAATAGGGTTAAAGAAAGAAATGACTTTATCGATGATTATATCAAGATTACATCTAATTTCTTAGATGATTTACCTAGGGTATCATTAGAGAATGAACTTCCAGGTTATAAAAGTAGATTAGATAATATTTGTGAATATAGAAATAATTGTGTAGAAATAGAAAAAGAAAATGAAAGACTTCAAAAACTAAGAGATGAATTAGAAGAAAGATATGATAATAAGGCTAACAATGAAGTTATTAATTCAAAATTAGAAGATGAATTAATCGAAGAATTTAATAAATTAGTTACTAAGGATAGTTATTATAGTAGTCTTAATTATACAGATATTGAAAGTGAATCATTAAAGGTAGAAACTTCATTACGTGAGAAATATGATGTTATGAATACTTTCTTATCATCATATGAAGCACTTAAGAGTGCTGGTATTACTGGTGCCGAGAGAGAAGAATATCTATCTTATGTACAAGATGCTAGAGATGATTATTATAGAGAAGCTGAAAAGAAATATGTATTAGATTTATATAAACTTGTATTAGCTAAAGAAACTGACTATGATAAGTTATATCAAAAGAGACTCATGATAGATGAGATATTAAAAGATAGAAATAGAGTTAGAAGAGAATTAGAGATTAATAATAGAGATGATTTACAATTCTTTGCAAGTTTATTTAATGAACAATTTAGTGTTATTAAATCACAGAAGTTTAACATCGAAAATATTGATAAATTAATATTAGATATTACAGAATGTGAGAATAAATTAGATAGTTTGGAAAAAGCTAATAATCGTCCAGAAATCTTAGATTTACTTAGAGAGTATTCAGAAGAAGCTCCAGAGGTTCTTAAATTGGATATGCCTTCAGAAAATGAGACTGTCTCAGTTAGTACAACTGATGAAGGTATTGGAGATGTAATAGATAATCTTCCTGATACGATGAGAGTTATTCCTAAGGCTGGAAATATGGTAGTAAAAGTAGAAGATCCAGTAAAAATAAATGTTAAGAGTGCTACGGATACTGCTAAACTAGTTATGAAAAAGGTAGTTATCGTATTAGAACCAAAGAAATTTAATAAGAAAAGAGATAAATTAAAGGAAGCGGAAGAAGAACTTAAGACTGGTGTTAAACCTGAGACGTTGGAAGAAAAATACAAAGATCAAAAAGAATTGAAGTTCGAAGGAGATTTCTTGGATTTAGATATTTCTAATGATACAGAAAATCCTTATGATGATGTATTTGTTACGCCAGATACACCAGTAGTTAATCTTGAAACTACTGAAGTTGATGATAAGAGTGTTAAAGATACAATCACTTTGGATAGTGTTAAACTTAATCCATATGATGAGGATCAAGTAACAGTTCCAACAGAAATATTTATTGAGGAACCACCTGAGAAGAAATTGGATTTATTTAGTCAAACTGATCCATTCTTAGATGATAATCAGTATGAAATTGAAGATAGTAGCTATGATGCTAATAAGACAATGGGTAACATGCCAATTATAAAGAATATTGGAACAGTTAAACCAAATAATATGTTATCTAAAATTGAGGATGCTCAAAAAGATAATGATGATATAATTTTACCAACAATGGGATTTACAGATACTGAAAAGAGTGATGTACCGATTGTATCAGAAAATTATATAAATTAATGTAAAGGAAATGTAATGTATATTGCATTTATCCATAATTTTTGCTATTATTTAATTAGATAAAGGAGGATATGAATAATGGAAAATAGAAATGGACAAGGAATATTTTATGGAGTTATTGGTGTAGCTACATTAGTAGTTGCTATCATCGGTGCAACATTCGCATTCTTCAGTGCTTCAGCAAGCAGTGCTGCAAATGCCATCAGTGCATCAGGTGCTAACATTAGTTTAACGTATACGGATGTTAAAACAGGTGTTAAAGCTAATTTAATACCAGTTGATTCATCTTTGACAAGATTTCCATCTGTCGTAGGTATTACGGCTGATAAATGTAAAGATGATAATGGCAACAATATTTGTAGTGCATTACAATTTACAGTTGGTAACCCAGCAGGAAATGCTGCACAATCATTATTTGGTAAATTGATAGTTGAATATAATAACTTCTCATATGGTCAAGCTTCAGGTTGTACAACAGGTAGTGTAGGAAGTGATACTCACTTACACTTTGCAATATTTAAAGGTGCTATGACATCAAACGGTTCATATAATGTTTTAGAAACCGCTACAGCTACTGGAACAGCAACTGATGGACATGTAGTTGTTGGTAATACAGCATTACCTTATGTATGCGGTAGTACAACTCAAGAGATTGCATTAACTAATTTGAATCAAGTTATGAATGCTAATACGAGTGCTACTTATACGGTAGTTGTATGGCTAGAAGAAGTTGGAGAACAGAACATCGACCAAGGTAGATTATTCTCAGCAAGCGTTAGATTTGATACAGGTAGTGGTACTGGTGGTGTAACTGGTGTATTATCTGGTAACTCTGGCGGTAATTAATAAAAAAATCAAGGCTATGGCCTTGTTTTTTTGTGAGAAAAAAGTAAAATGAGAAAAAAGTTTGTATATTATTATTGGAGGATAATATATGATAGACTTTAAAAATATACCAAATGATGATAAACCAAGAGAGAGACTTAGAAATATTGGAGCAGAGAATTTATCAAATGAGGAACTTATATCAATAATACTTAAGACGGGAAGTAAAGGCTATAGTGTTAAGGAAGTTTCATTAAAACTATTAAAAGAAATTGGCGATATAAAGAAACTTAAAGATATTGGATTTAATACATTAACTAGTATTCCAGGGATAGGAATGGTTAAAGCAATAGAATTAAAGGCTTCAATTGAACTGGGAAAGAGAATATATCTTGATAATAATAATATAAAAAGTAAGATGAATAATCCGAAGGTTATATATGATTATTTTAAAGAAATTTTAGGAGATAAAAAGAAAGAATATTTTTATGCTGTTTATTTGGATACAAAAGGTAATTATATTGATAAGAAATGTTTATTTATTGGGACAATTAATAATTCTATTGTTCATCCAAGAGAAATATTTAAAGAAGCTTATTTGGTGTCTGCTAACGGGATAATATGTGTTCATAATCATCCTTCAGGAGATCCAACTCCTAGTAAGGAAGATATTGGAATTACAAATAGACTATGTGAACTTGGGATAATTCATGGAATTAAAATAATAGATCATATTATTGTAGGGAATAATAATTATTATAGTTTTCATGAAAATGGGATTATATAAAATAGACAATAATTTAAATTTTAGGTATAATATATGTGGAGGTAGATAAGTATGGCAACAGTTCATATTGAAAGTAAGAGGGATGAAATTGCAAAGGTTGTATTAATGCCTGGAGATCCAAAAAGAAGTGAATATATAGCTAAGAAATATTTAAGAGATTATAAACTTGTTAATGATGTAAGAGGAATAACTGCATATACGGGTTATTATAAGGATACATTAGTAACAGTATTTCCATCTGGAATGGGAATACCTAGTATGGGAATATATTCTTATGAATTATTTAAGGAATATGATGTGACAGATATAATTAGAATTGGTTCTTGTGGCGGATATTCATCAAAACTTAAACTAAATGATGTGATACTAGTGACAGGAAGTTATAGTGAAAGTTACTATGCAAAAGCATTAGATAATTATAAGGAAAAATTAGTTAAATCAGACGAAGGATTAAATAATATAATATTAAGTACGGCGAAGACTATTGATAAAAAAGTAATTAAAGGAAATATATATTGTTCCGATGCCTTTTATGAAGCAGATTATGATTATAAAAAGAGAAGTATAGATAAAGATGTTTTAGGTATTGAGATGGAAACATTTGCACTATTTAATAATGCTAGATATTTTGGAAAGAGAGCGACGGCTTTGCTTACGGTATCTGATTTATTTTTTAGTGATGAGAAACTTACTAGTGAAGAAAGAGAAAAAGAACTTAACGATATGATAGTATTAGCACTAGAAAGTTGTTTAAAAATATAAGTTTGGTAAATACTAATAGGGGAAAGTGGGGTAAGATATGAAGTATACAAAATATGATATGAATGCTTACAATTTACATATTATAAATACAGATAGATTTAAAACAATAACCGTAGGAATAGCTTTTCGTAGAAAATTAGTTAAAGAAGAAATTACAATTAGAAATCTACTTAAAGATTTAATGATTAATGCTAATGGAACTTATCCAACGGAAAGAGATTTGATAATCGAGACAGAAAAACTATATGATTTAAAACTATCATCATCTAATTATCGTATTGGTAATGATACGATAATTGCTTTTAGAATGCGCTTTTTAAATGAAAAATACACAGAAGATGGGATGAATGAAGAATCTATTAGATTTTTGTATGATTTAATATTCAATCCTAAATTTGATAGTGATTTTGATAAATGTAAGAATAGAATGAAAAAGAGCATATTATCTTTAAAGGATAATAAAATTAGATATTCATTATTAAAGTTATTAGAGACTACGAAAGATAAACCATATTCATATAATAGTTATGGAGAAATAGAAGTACTTGATAAAATTAGTGTGGATGATGTTAAGAATTATTATGATGATGTTATAAAAAATGATATTGTGGATGTTTTTGTCGTAGGTGAAGTTAATAATGATAAAATTAAGAATCTATTTAGAGAATGTTTTAAATTACCAACATATCATAAATATAAATCAGATATAATTGTGCCGGAACTTATTAGTAATGGAAGTATTAAAGAATATAGAGAGAAAGACAATGTTAATCAAACACAGATTTCTATATTGTGTAAATTATCAAAACTTACAGATAGGGAAAGAAAATATGTTCTTCCTGTTTATTCAGAGATGCTTGGTGGAACTGCTAATTCACTACTATTTGATAATGTAAGAGAAAAGAATTCATATGCTTATTATGTAAATGCAATAATTAAATCATATGATAATATCTTAATCATTTATTCGGGTGTAGGAGCAGGTAATGAAGATAATGTAATAAAGATTATTAAAAAGACAATGAAGGATGTTTCAAGAGGAAAATTTTCTCTTGATAAATTTACTAGTGCTAAAGAAACAATGGCAGGTGCTATTAAAGCTAGTGTAGATAGTCCAATGGGAATAATTAGTAATTATTATGCAAGCATTTTAGTAGGTTCAAAAGATGTCGATGAAAGAATTAAAATGATTGGTAGCGTTACAAAAGAAGATATAGTAAATGTCAGTAGAAAGATAGAATTTCATACAGTATTTATTTTGGAGGGTGACAATGAAGAAGATAACGATAAATAAAATAAATGAAGATATTTACTATGAAAAATTAGATAATGGTTTGGATGTTTATTTGTATGTCAATCCAAATATTCAAAATAATTATGTAACATTTACGACAAAGTATGGATCTATTTATAATGAATTTAATGGGAAGAAATATCCAAATGGAATAGCCCATTTTTTGGAACACAAAGTATTTTCACAAAAAGAAGATCCTCAACCGGAAGAATTTTATGGTATGACTGGAGCAATTACGAATGCATATACGACTTTTAAAAATACAACATATATGTTTTCGGGAGTTAATAATATATGTGAGAATATTTGTTATTTACTTGATTTTGTACAAAATATTTATTTAACTAAAGAAAGTGTAGAATCGGAAAAAGGAATAATTACACAAGAAATAAATATGTGTAATGATAGACCGGGAGATATTCTATATGATGCAATAAGAAAAAATGCTATTAAAGTAAATCCATTTAAGGATAGTATTATTGGAACGGTTAAAGATATTAAGAGTATTACTAAAGAAATGTTAGAGGAATGCTATTATAATTTTTATCATCCAGAAAATATGTTTTTAGTGGTGACAGGTAACTTTGATAAAGATGAAGTAATGAAAGTTATTAAAGAGAATCAAAGTAATAAAACATTTAAGAAATATATTCCTTGTAAGCTGAAAAAATATAATGAACCTTTGGAAGTAGTTAAGGAAAAAGAAATAATTAAATGTAATACGGATGTACCAAAGATGGCATATTCAATAAAAATACCAATACTTGATATTGATAAGAGAAAACAAAGTATTATGATGTATCTAATATTTAATATATTATTTGGGGATACTAGTACATTTGATGAAGAACTAAAAAAAGATGGAATAATAACTAATACGTTATCATATAATTTATTAGATATTGATAGTCATTATATAATTACTTTAGCAAATACAGGGGATAGGTATGAAGAATTGATAGAAAAAATCGATAATAAGTTAAAAGATATGGTAATAACGGATAATGATTTAGAGAGAAAGAAAAGAGTTCTTATTAGTAATGAAGTATTTAGTTATGAGAACATCGAAATGGTCAATGATATGATTGTCGATAATGTAATATTTGATAATACAGTACCAGACAATATTATCGAAGTAATTAAAAGTATTACTACTAAAGAAATAAATAATCTTCTTAAGAAAATTGATTTTAGTAATAAAAGTATTGTTATACTTAAAAAATAAGTATTAAAAAACACCATTTTTAAGTGGTGCTTTTTTAATTAAGGTTTATGCTGTTCTGAATTTTTTATGACTTGTTCTTCTCATATAATCTCTTACAGTTTCTCTATATGTTTCCATGTCATCAAAAACATCTCTTTTTTTGTAAGAAAACATTCTTTCTATTGCTACTAAACTATCTTTACAAAGATCATCAGGAATATTTTCCATCATAAAATAGTATAGATCGCAGATTGTGTTAAATAAAACAGAAACATCCATTTCTTTTTCTGAGAACAGTATCTGACAATATTTTTTATAGTTTTCTATGATATTTATTTTATCTTTTTTTGAAAAATCATTTGACATATATATGTCACTAATTATTCTGTTTGATAAATCCTTTAAGTTATCTAGCACATATATAAATAATCCGGTTTTATTCCAATGATCTAACAATTCGTTTTCGTCTTCTTCGTTAAGTCTATCTTTGGGCTTTGAATATTTAATTTTGAATTTTCGTATATGATTTGGGTTGTATTCTCCGCTATCAAAATCATTTATATATTTAATATCTCCACCTTCACCTAAAGCAATATTAATTATTCCTATTTCATAATCGTCAAAGTAGTAATTATCCCATTTGTAATACTTTATTAGCAATTTCTTTATTTCCTTTATAATATTATATATTTCATCTGGCTTGGTGCTTTTTTGAAATTCCTTATATAGATTTATGAAATTTAGACCAAATTCTTTGGGGACACAATCTATATCACATAAATTAAAGCGATATTTAAATGCCATATCTTTATCTAAGCGATTGTTTATACTTCTGTTAATTAGATCAATTTTTCTAGCTAGAATGTATGATATTTTTTGAAGTATATCATAGTCACACCAAATGTTATAAAGTTCATCTCTGCTTATTATGCTTTTTTTCATATTATCAACTCCCTGTAGATGTTGTTTCAAAAATAGTATAACATAATAAATATTTTGTTGCAAGTTAACTAATAAATCTATTGAAATAGTTATAATTTTATGTTAATATAAGTATGGCTTTTCAGAAAAATAGCACAAGTGTTGATCTAAATGCCTAGTGCCAATAGGTGGCAGATAGAGAAGAGATACTTGGAAGATTAAACAAAAGGAGGAATTAAAATGGCAGTAGTAGCGATGAGTTACTTATTAGAAGCTGGAGTTCATTTCGGACATCAAACTAAGAGATGGAATCCAAAAATGAAAGAATATATTTATTCTACAAGAGATGATATTTATATCATGGACTTACAAAAGACTAGTGAAAAGTTAGAAGAAGCTTACAATGCAATCAAGAAGATTGTTGAGGATGGTGGAAAGATACTTTTCGTTGGTACAAAGAAACAAGCTCAAGAAGTTTGTAAGGAAGAAGCAACTAGAACTGGAATGTACTATATGACTGAAAGGTGGTTAGGTGGAACATTAACTAACTTTAAGACTATCAGAAATAGAGTATATTATCTTGAGAAGATTGAAAAAATGGAAACAGACGGTACATTTGATAAGTTACCTAAGAAAGAAGTCGTAGGACTTAAGAAGGAATACGAAAAATTAAATAAGAATCTATGTGGTATTAGAGAAATGGATAAATTACCACAAGCTGTTGTTATTGTTGATTCAACAAAAGAATATAATGCAATAAGAGAAGCCAATAGATTAGGTATTCCAGTATTTGGTTTAATTGATACAAACTGTGATCCAGATAATATTGATTATGTTATTCCTGGAAATGACGATGCAGTTAAATCTATTAAAGTTATTCTTGGAGTACTTAATAATGGTGCTGCTGAAGCATTAAATCTTCCACTTACTGATTATCTAACTGAAGATGAAAGTAAGAAGCAAGTAAAAGTTCATGAAAAGAAAGAAAAAGAAGAAGTTAAAGAGGAAAAGAAAGAAGTTTCTGAAAAAGCACCTAAAAAAGAAAAGGTAGAAAAGCCAGTAGAAGTTAGTGAAAAGAAAGAGGAAGCTCCAAAGGCTCCAAAAGCTGAAAAGGCTCCAAAGATTGATCTAACAATACTAACAGTTTCAGAACTTAAAGAATTAGCTAAGAAGAAAGAAATCAAAGGCTATTCAAAAATGAAAAAAGATGAATTAATCGAAGTTTTGAAATAATAGAAAGGGTGGTAAAATGATTAGTGCAAGTATGGTAAAAGAACTAAGAGAAGTAACTGGTGCTGGAATGCTAGATTGTAAGAAAGCACTTGAAGCAACTAATGGTAATATGGATGAAGCAGTTACTTGGCTTAGAGAAAAAGGAATTTCTAAAGCTGCTAAAAAGGCATCAAGAATTGCTGCTGAAGGTTTAGCTGTTGCAAAAGTTAATGGTAATAAGGCTGTTATTGTAGAAGTTAATTCTGAAACAGACTTCGTTGCTAAGAATGAAGAATTCAAGAATTTAGTTGATGCAATTGCTGAAACAGTGTTAGATTCTGATGTTACTACAGTTGAAGAAGCTAATAAATTAACACATGATGGAAAAACAATCGAGGAATTAGTTGTTGAAAAGACAGCTACAATCGGAGAAAAATTATCATTTAGAAGATTTGCGCTTCTTACAAAAAATGATGATGAAGTATTTGGAACATATTCACATATGGGAGGAAAGATTGTTGCTTTAGTTAAGCTATCTGGAGAAGATGAAGTAGCTAAAGATATAGCAATGCAAGTTGCTGCAATGAGACCTTTATATTTGGATAGAGAAAATGTTCCTGCAGATGTGTTAGAAAAAGAAAGAGGTATCTTAAAAGAACAAGCTGAAAATGAAGGACTTGATCCAAGTAAGATCGATATGATTGTAAACGGAAGAATTAACAAGTACTACGAAGAAGTTTGTTTGGTAGATCAAGGATTTATTAAAGAAAATAAGATGAAAGTTAATAAATATGTTGAATCTAAGAATAGTAAGATACTTGAATTCGTTAGATATGAAGTTGGCGAAGGTATGGAAAAAAGAGAAGAAAATTTTGCTGACGAAGTTATGAAACAAATAAATGGATAGAATATGCAAATGCATATTCTTTTTCTTTACTTGATATGAATAAAATGTTAAAATGTTACTAGAGGTAGGTTGTATGGAAAAGGAAAAACTTAATGATGTAACATTAGAAATATTAGATAGAAGTTGGAAATTGAAATGTATAATTGCTGAAGAGATGATAGTTGGCGATTCTGGAATGATTCAAGGGATAATAACATGCGAAGAAATCGTAAAGGAAATTAATCCAGAATCATTAACGAAGGAAATGGTTAAAGATATTGAGAATAAAATTAAAAATTATTTTTTAAATGAAGAAGAAAAACATCAAAGAGTAAATAAATATGCAAATGCGGGAATGTATCGGTTTATTATGATGTTAAATGTTCTTCTTATGGAAAAAGAAGCAAAAAAACGTATTAAAGAAAAATAAACTGTTTACATTTTTAAATAATTAAGTTATAATAGGCTTGTAATTTTTTGAAAAACTGTGATGAGGACACGATTATATAATGATATTTAAAGAGAGTTAGTGGTTGGTGCGAACTAATAGTTAGTTATATGATTACTACCTTTGAGTTGCTACCGAAAGGATAGCCGGCTATGCCGTTATTTTAATCAAGTAAATTTAAGGATGGTACCGTGTTATTAACACTCCTTTTGAGGGAGTGTTTTTTTCATTATTATAGGGAGGTTTTAAAATGGCTATATCAATATTTAAATTCTTATCTAGTTACTATGGTATAGAATTAGATCCAGCAGCTAGTTGTTCACATGATGATATAAGAAAAAATTTTGATTTTCTTGAGCCAACAACCAAGAAAGAAGCATCAAGGAGTAAAAATAAAGTATCAAGTGGTGAAATAATTTGTGTTGAGGATACTTTTGGTAAAGTGAGTGCTTATATTTGCCCTGAGGAGAAAGTGGCAATTGAACCTACCGAAACCCTTGGAACGGTATTAGTGGATATACCAGTTTCTGATGATGAAACATTCTTAAATGATCTTTGTGAAATACCAACATATAAATTACGTGAATTATTAAGTAAGTATAAGAGAAAAGTAAGTTTTTATAAAGTTATTAAAAGTGAACTTGTAAAAAGAGGAGTATACGAAAATAAAAAATATAGATTAAGAAAAGAAATAACAAAAATGGAGGAGAGTGATATTCATGATAAATATCAAAGAAGACGAGAAATTAAGTGTAAAAAACCATAGTTGTGCACATTTGATGGCACAAGCCGTAAAACATTTATATCCTGAAGCTAAGTTTTGGGTAGGTCCTGTTATTGCTGAGGGTTTCTACTACGACATCGATTTAGGTGATAAGGTAATTACAGAAGATGATTTACTTGCTATCGAAAGAGAAATGAAGAAAATAAGTAAAGATGGTAAGAGAATAGTTAGACATGAAATTTCTAAAGCTGAAGCATTAGAAATGTTTAAAGATGATCCATATAAAGTAGATTTAATCAATAATATGGATGAAAAAGATACAGTAATATCTTGTTATACACAAGGTGATTTTACTGATTTATGTCGTGGACCACATGTTGAAACGGTTAAAGAACTTAAATATTTTAAATTACTTAAAGTAAGCGGAGCATATTGGAAGGGTGACGCTAAGAATAAGATGCTTCAAAGGATATATGGTATATGCTTTGATACGGAAGAAGAACTTTTAGCACATATTAGATTGCTTGAAGAAGCTAAGGAAAGAGATCATCGTAAATTAGGTAAAGATTTAGAAATATTTATGTCAGATGATTTGGTTGGTAAAGGACTTCCAATGTTTTTACCAAATGGATATATTATTTGGCAAGAATTAGAAAATTATATTAAAGATAAGGAAAGAAAATTAGGATATCAACATGTTATGACTCCTTGTGTAGGTACTGTTGAATTATATAAGACTAGTGGTCACTGGGATCATTATAAGGAAAATATGTTTCCTGCTATGGAAATGGAAGGAGAATCATTTGTTTTAAGACCAATGAATTGTCCGCATCATATGATGATATATGCTAATAAATTACATTCTTATAAGGATTTACCTATTAGAATTGGTGAAATTGCTCATGATTTTAGATATGAAGCAAGTGGAGCAGTTAAGGGAATTGAAAGAGGTAGACATTTTTGCCAAAATGATGCTCACTTATTTGTAACTCCTGAGCAAATTAAGAGTGAATTTAAGAGTGTCGTAGATTTAATTTTCGATGTATACAAAGATTTTCATATTACGGATTATAGATGCGTTTTATCACTTAGAGATCCAGAAGATAAAGAAAAATATCATCCAGATGATGAGATGTGGAATAAGGCTGAAAATGAACTTAGAGAAGTACTTAATGAATTAGGTATTGAATATACTGAAGAGATTGGGGAAGCAGCATTCTATGGACCTAAGCTTGATGTTAATGTTAAGCCAGCTGTAGGAAATGAATATACATTATCAACATGTCAGTTAGATTTCTGTTTACCTGCTAAATTTGATTTAAAATATGTAGATGCTGATGGTGTTAAAAAGACTCCAGTAGTACTTCATAGAGCTATTTTAGGTTCATTAGATAGATTTATGGCATATATTCTTGAAGAAACAAAAGGTAATTTACCAGTATGGTTAAGTCCAACGCAAGTAAATATTATTCCAGTAAATAATGAATTCCATTTAGAATATGCCAAAGAAGTATTTAAGGAATTAGAAGATAATAATGTAAGAGTTAAACTAGATGATAGAGATGAAAAATTATCTTATAAGATGAGAGAAAGTCAAACGAATAAGATTCCATTAACTTTAGTTATTGGAGATAAAGAAAAAGATGGTAAAAAAGTTACTTATAGGAGATTTGGTTCTACTGAATCAGTAACTCTTGGACTTGAAGAGTTTGTTAAATTTGTAAGTAAAGAAATTAAAGAAAAGAATTAATTAGTTAATTCTTTTTTTTGATATAATATTATTAGGAGTGATAATATGAAAATAGAAAAGATAGTGATTGGAGCATATCAAGAAAATTGCTATTTATTAGAGACTAATAATAAATATCTTTTGGTAGATCCTGGTGAAGGATTAGATAAGATACTAGAGTTTATTAATGGTAAAGATATTGTTGGGATACTTATTACGCATGGACATAATGATCATATAGCCTCACTTGATGAAATAGTTAATAAATTTAATTATCCGGTATATAGATATGATAATTTAAAAGAGGGTAGATTGGTAATTGGACCATTCAATATAGAAGTTATATTTGTATCAGGACATACACCAGATAGTGTATGCTATTACTTTAGAGGGGAAAAAGTAATGATGACAGGAGATTTTTTATTTAAAGAAAGTATCGGAAGATGTGATCTAGAAGGTGGTAATTTTACTATTATGAAGGAAAGTATTAATAAAATTAAAAAATATGATGACGATATTACAATATATCCTGGTCATGGTGATAAATCTACATTAGGTTATGAGAAAAAATATAATTATTATTTTTAGAACAGTTTCTGTTCTTTTTTAATATGTCAAATTTGTGTCAAATGCCTAGGAATGCTTGGAATTTGTGCTATAATTAATTTGAATGATAGTTGATAGTGCATAAGGGTATTATCAACGAGGAGGTGTTGTTTCAGGGGAACACAAAAAAATAATACACAATGAAATAAGGAAGGTAAAGGAATGAAAAAAATAGGAAAAAAATTAAGTTATTTAATGCGAGTATTATTAGCTTGCGGATTATTATTTAGTAATTTATCTTCATTTGCTGTTGTATTTGCCGATGAAATTGATGATAAGACTGTCGTTGGTGAAACAAATGAAGAAGATGAAAAAGAAATAACTACAGAAGGTGAAGGAGATACACCTTCAGTAGTAGAAACTCCTAGTGAAGAAGGAGAAAAAGAAACTCCAACTGAAGAAGTTGAAGGAGAAAAGAAAGAAGAAGAAACTCCAACTGAAGGTGAAACTTTAGTTGAAAGTGATACTCCAGTTGAAGGGGAAACACCAGTTGAGACTGAGACGCCAACTGAGGAAACTCCTACAGAGAGTGAAGTACCAACTGAAGGTGAAACTCCTACGGAAGAAGAGAAAACAGTAGAAGTTAATTATGAAGTATATGTTGATGGTGCTTTATATACTGGAGATGTATATGGCATTGCTGTTAGTAAGGATGCTAAACTTATTGAAGTTAAAGCAACACTTACTGGGGCTACTGCTGAAGAAGATTATACTCTTCGTATAGATGATGGAGGTACATATACAGCAGCAGATTTGGTAAATGGCGCTGTAGTATTTTCAGACGAACCTGCAGGTAATCTATATGGTAACTTTTGTTTAGATTTAATGGGAACACTTACCAATCCAGAAGGTATGGAAGAAGATTTTGAAGAATTCTTTTGTTTCGACTATGGAGATGAATCTGATAATGATGCAGCACTTAGTGCAGTAAATACGGATTATGTATTTGCACATAGTAAACTAACTGCTCCAACATTTGATTTAGATACAGTAACTGGTATTGTTACTTCAGTATTTTCAAAAGTATCTGTAGAATACGATGAAGAAAATAAGGAATTATGGTTAGAAGATGCACATCATCATTGCGCTGCATATATGAAAGTTACTGGTAATGAATTATATGGCGATATCAATGAAGATGGTGTTGTCGATGAAAAAGATTTAGATGCCATGATAGATCAAATGATTGCTGATGTACCAGTAAATATATTAGCAGATCTTAATGAAGATGGTTATATTGATGAAGTTGATGTTATTTATTTAAGACAACTACTAGATAAAGGGGAAGTTACAGGAGCTACTGAAGAAGATGTAACTATTCCTGCAAAATTTGACGAATTTACTAATCCAGTTAAAGTTGGTGATGAATTCACATTACAATATGTAGTTACATTAAATGAATATACATTCAATGGTATCAGTGGATATATTAGTTATGATGAAGAAAAGTTAGAACTTGTATCTACTAGTGTTAATTACTTTGATTTAGGTGATATTGATAATGGCAGATTCATCTATTTAGGGGATGCTCTAAAACTTGAAAAGACTGTTACACAAGATGAAGATGGTAACGAAGTAGTCACTTATGAAGATGTAGATTATGTATTAGTAACACTTACATTTAAGGCACTTAGTGCTGGAGATACAACAGTATATGCTGATGGTATTGTATACTTAAATGAAGAATCATATTACTATTCATATGAAGAAGTAAGTGCAGACGTAACAATCGAAGAATCTGATGAAGAGGATCCAACTGAAGAAGAACCAAGTAGTTTTTCATCACTTAGTGTTGCTGGACAAGATATAGAACTTAAAGATGGTGAAACTAATTATAATATTACAGTTGGTAATGATGTCACAGCTGTCGATCTTGACTACGTATTAGCTAATGAAGGTGTTGAGGTTATTTCAGTTCTTGCCCCTGAAGAACTAGAAGTAGGTGAAAACACTGTAGAAATTACAGTATTAGATAATGGTGTAGAAAAGACATATACGATAACTGTTACGCGTGAAGCTGAAGCTGAAGAAGAAACTACTCCTGAAGAAGTTGCTGCTCCAGTAAACTACACACCAACAAGTTATGAAGAACCAACATCATCAGATGATAAAGAAGTTAAACCAGATGATTCAAAAGAAGACGATAAGAAAGAAGAAACTAAGAAAGATGGATTATCTAGAATAATAATTATTATCTTAATACTTCTTGTTATCGCTGGATTAATTTACTTAATCTTTAGAGATGAAGATGATGAAGAAACTAAGAAAGCAAATAAGGACGTTGAAAAATTAAAAAGAGAAGATCTTGTAAGAGAAGTTCCAAAGAAAAGTAATAGTCCTAATCGGAATAATAATAAAAATACTAAAAAAGGAAGATAAAATCTTTCTTTTTTTTATCTATAATGATATAATTGATATGATAGAGGGACTAGGAGGTAATTATGAATAAGCGTGGACAAGCTTTAGTAGAATTTGTACTAATATTACCAATTTTTCTTTTACTATTATTTGTAATATTTGACTTTGGAAAAATATTCAATGCTAAGAATGTAATTGAAAGTGATAGTACCGATATTGTACTTTTATATAAAAGTGGGAAAACAATAGATGAAATTAAAGGATTATATCCAAATAATATCGTAGAATTAAGTACTAAAGATGGTTATGATGAGATAAAGGTAGCTAGTGAAGTTAAGATTACAACTCCAGGACTTAATAGGGTATTTGGGAAGAAATATAAGATAGAAGTAGTGAGGTATATTCCTAATGAACAATAAGGGACAAAGTTTAGTGCTTTTTGTATTAGTTATACCAATTACTTTTATGGTACTTTTAATGGTTTATGATATTGGTAATATGGTTCTTTTAAAGAATGAACTTAATGATATTAATTATTTAGTGGTAGACTATGGGATAGATGTTATGGCACTAGATGGTAAAGAAGAAAAAGTACGTGAATTAATTAATAAAAATAAAAATGATATAGATAATATTGAGATTACTTTTGAAGATGATAAAGTATACGTTACTTTGGAAGATAGTGTCAATATGACAGCAATTAATAATATTAAGATATTTAAAATTAAATCTTCTTATGTCGGATATATAGATAATGGGGAAAAAATAATCGAAAGGAATAAATAGGTGGTTTTATGAACAATGGTAAAATTGTTACTATTTCATCAGTTAAAGGTGGCGTTGGTAAGACAACGATGGTTCTTAATTTAGCTGGATTATACTATCTTATGAAAAAGAAAGTATTAATAATAGATTTGGATTTGTTTGCTGGTGGAGTAGCTACTTGTTTAGGTGTTAATGTAAAAAAAGATATTTATATGTTGGTAGATGCTCTTAGTAATAATAAACAAGCAGAACTTGCTGAATATGTTACAAATTATAATAATGGTATCGATGTTTTAGCTTGTCCTAAGGATCCACGTGATGTATCTAAGATAGAAAGTAAATACATTAGTAAAATATTTGAAATGGCTAAACATGACTATGATGTTGTGGTTGTTGATACGAATCATTTACTTGATGAAACATCACTTTTAGCAATGGATGCTTCTTATGGAAATGCATTTATTATTACAAATGATTTAGTGGATTTAAAGAATATGAAGAGTTTAGTTAGTATCTTTAAGGAAATTGGTAGAACAAATTATTTAATAGTTTTAAATAATGCTAGAGATACGGGAAGAGATTATATTAGTTTATTTGATATTAGAAATATGATTAAAGCTAATGTCGATTATACAGTATCTAAGAATTTCTATATTAAGAACATTGATAAATATGTGCTTGGTGGAGAAATACTAACACTTAATAAAACAGTAAGAAGATTCAATGGTGCAGATATCGAGAATATGAATAAGTTAGCACTTGCTCTTATTAGTCCAAGGGAAGAAGGTGCTAATAATGAGTAATAAAACATTACTTAATGAATTTAATGTTAAGAAAAAGGAATTAGTTCAAGCAGATGTAAAAGATTATGATGTTTTTCCAGATAAAAGTAAGTTAGATGTTCTCAGATCAAAGATTGTACAAAATCTTATAAATAATCAAATACCAAGCAATGTTACTTTGGAACAATATATCAATGATGAAATTGATGCTACACTTGAAGATTATGATTTGGATGCTACGCAGAGAAGTCATATATTCAATTTGATTCAAAATGAAATTAATGGTTATGGACCACTTACGGATTTGCTTAACAATGACTCAGTTACTGAAATAATGGTCAATGGAATAAATGATATATATGTTGAAGTAGATGGTAAGATAGTTAAAGATGAATCAGTATCATTTATTAATGATAGTCATATTATTAGAACAGTACAAAGAATAGTTCAGCCATTAGGTAGAACGATTGATGCAGTAAATCCGATGGTTGATGCTAGACTTAGGGATGGATCTAGACTTAATGCCGTAATTCCTCCTTTGTCTTTAAAAGGACCGGTTGTAACTATTAGAAAGTTCTCTAAGAGAATGGAAAGCGTCGATGATCTTCTTAGAATGGGTACTATGACGACACATATGGCAATGTTTTTGGAAGCATGTGTTAAAGCAAAATTAAACATTATTATTTCCGGAGGTACTGGTACTGGTAAAACAACGTTATTAAATATCTTATCTAGTTTTATTGATGATGAAGAGAGAATTATTACAATTGAGGATGCAGCTGAACTTAGACTACATCAGTCACATGTAATATCACTAGAAACTAGGATGATAAACTATGAAGGTGAAGGAGAAATAACGATCCGTGATTTGGTTAGAAATTCACTTAGAATGAGACCAGATAGAATAATCGTTGGGGAAGTTAGAGGTAAGGAAGCGTTCGATATGCTTCAAGCAATGAATACTGGTCATGAAGGTAGCATTACAACACTTCACTCAAATTCACCAGAAGATGCAATCAATAGATTAGAGACAATGATGCTTATGAACGATATGGAACTTCCGGTTAGTGCGATTAGGAACTATATTGAAAAAGCAATTAATATTGTTATTCAAATAGATAGATTATCAGATGGTAAAAGAAAGGTTACTTCCATTTCAGAGGTTGTTGGTATCAAAAACGAAAAGGTAGAATTGAAAGAAATATTTGCATTTAAAGAAAATGGTATTTCTGAACAAGGTAATGTTCGTGGTGAATTTATCAAGTATAAATACATACCAAAAGTTTATGATAAAATGAAGCGTAAAGGATTAGTTTTGGAAGATATTTTTGGTGAGTAGTATGGATGATAACGAAAAGAAATTGATACTTCAAAAACCATTTAATATTATGGCGGTAGTGTATACGACATTACTGGCAATAATATGTGTATTAGCATTTCTTTTAGCTAAGTATATCGTCGAAAGGAATGTTGATAAACAAGATGTACCGATAGATACATCTGTAAGAATGTAATAAAAAGAGGTGATAATTGTGGATAAAACGTTTTTAGTTATAATATTTCAGATAATTACAGTACTTATCTTTATTGCAATTATCACTTTTTTAGTAAGATTTAATTATGCTCTTAAATTAGAAAAAAGAATATCTAAATATAGTGTTAGATATAGTGGAAAAGATGAAGAATTATCAAGTTTTGATAAAGTTAAAAATGTTTATTTAAACTTTGTAAAAAGTCAGAGAAAAAAGATTAAAAAAATGTTTCCAACTTTAGTAAGTAGATATGATAAATATTCACTTGGTAGTAATCAAAAGTCAGTTGACTATATAACACATAAATTAGTTATTAGTATCTTAGCAGTGTTATTTATGATATTAGCGATGAGTATTCAAGGAATGGTACCTAATCTATTTCAAATTGTACTTATGATGGTTTTTGGTTTCTATATACTAGATATATATCTAATTATTAATATTAGAATTAATAAGAAGAAAATAGAAAATGATATGTTAAGGGCAATAATAATTATTAATAATGCTTTTAAATCTGGTAAATCGACAATACAAGCTGTAGAGATAGCAAGTAAGAAATTACCAAAACCGATTGGAGCAGAATTTAAGAAAATATATGAAGAATTACAATATGGACTTTCGGTGGATACGGTATTTGATAGATTTGCTAAGAGAGTTGATATTGAAGAAGCTAGTTATTTATCATCATCACTTACAATATTAAATAAGACTGGTGGTAATATTGTGGCTGTATTCGATTCGATAGAAAAAACATTATTTGATAAGAAAAAGTTAAAAGAAGAATTAAAGAATTCAACAACGGTATCAAAATTAGTAGTTAAAATACTTTTATTTGTACCAATATTCTTTACAATAATTATATATTTACTTAACCCTGACTACTTTGCACCATTTTTTGCAAGTCCACTTGGATATGTATTTTTAGGAATAATCTTAGTTATGTTCATTGTATATGCAATTTTACTAAGTAGAATAGTGAAGGTGGAATACTGATGAATAAAGAAGATTTTATAAAAAGAGTATATAATAAAGGATACCTTCAAAAATTAGAAAAAAAGGTTAAGATGTTAGGTATTAATAATAAGTTAGATGTTTATGATCTTATCTTAGCAAGACTTATTTCTTCAGCGCTTTTATTCTTAGTGTTATTATTTGCATTCGATTATGGATATATATTAGCTCCAGTATTTACACTTGTTTATTATTTGTTATTTAATAAAGCAGTAATTACTGATAAATTAAATAAAAGAGAACAGAAACTAGAAAGTGAAGCAATGCATTTCTTTGAAGTACTAACATTATCACTTGAAACAGGTAGAAATTTAACATCTGCTATTGAGGTAACAACAGCTAATGTCAATGGACTTTTATCTGAAGAATTCAAGGAAACGGTTAGAGAAGTAAGTTTTGGTAAAAGTTTGAGTGAATCACTTAGTGATATGCAACTTAGAATACCGAGTGATACGATTAATAATATTATTTTATCTTTGACAGAGTCTAATGTATATGGTAATAGTATTATTAAGAACTTATATAGTCAGATAGATTTTCTTCGTGAGAAAAGAAAAATGGAAGTTAAAGGAAGAATTAGTAAGGTACCAATACTTATTAGTGTCATATCAGTATTCTTCTTTATACCACTTATACTTTTACTTATCGTAGGACCAATAATATTAAGTTATTTAGGATAAATAAGTATTTTATTACTTATTTTTCTTTTCTAAATAGTTATTTTATGATAAAATACTTTTTGAGGTGGGAATATGTCAGGACATAGTAAATGGTCAACCATAAAGAGAAAAAAAGGTGCAATAGATGCGGCAAGAAGTAAAGTATTCCAAAAATTAGCTAAGGAGCTTTATGTAGCTGCGAAAAGTGGAGATCCAGATCCAAATAATAATGCTAGTTTAAGAATGGTTGTGGAAAAGGCTAAAGCAGAAAATATGCCTAAAGCTAATATTGAATCAGCTATTCAAAAAGCACAAAGCAAAGGAGCTGCTGAAAGTTATGAAGCAGTTAGATATGAAGGATATGCTCCTTGTGGTATTGCATTAATGATCGATTGCTTGACAGATAATAAAAATAGAACAGCAGGATTTGTAAGAAGTACTTTATCTAAAAGAGGCGGTAATTTAGGAACAGATGGTTCTGTAAGTTATATGTTTAAAAGAAAAGGATTAATAGTTCTCGAAAATGTATATCCAGAAGACAAAGTAATGGAAGACATTTTAGGACTTGATATAATTGATATGGAAATTGAAGATGAGGAAATTACAATATATACAGAACCGGATAAGTTTTTAAATGTTAAAGATGAACTAGATAAGCTTGGATATGATAAATATGTAGTTTCTGAAGTAACATTTGTTCCTGACAATTATATTTCATTAGATGAAGATGGTATGGAAAAAGTAATGACTTTAGTTGAAGCACTTGAAGATCTAGAAGATGTACAAAATGTATATCATAATCTAGATGTATAGGAGTTAATATGGAAGAAGTAAATGAATTTAAAAAAGAAAGAGATTTAATTGTTGGTGAAATTGGTGAATTTGATGAAGAAGATTTCCTTAAATCAGGAATATCTTTGGAAGAATATGAAAATCCAAATGCTGAAACAATAAGAAAATTAATTGAATATGTTTCAAAAGAATATAATCAAACACCTATTTATAGTAAATAAAGTAAGTAAAAACTTACTTTTTTTCATATAATTAAATATGAAATTAAAAAAATATAGAAATAATAAAATAGGTAACTATTTTGGAGTACAAATTATAATTATGGTATTATCTTTTTGTTTATCACTAGTAGTAATTAATAGATTTGCTAAGAAGATAAACGAAGTAGTAATGCCACTAGCTGTTTCAGAAGTAAGAAAACATGTTACTAATATGATAAATATATCTACCAAAAATATTTCTTTTTCAAATAAGTTATTTGATACCGAGAAAAATAATAAGAATGAAATAATACTTGTTAGTTATGATTCTTATGAAGCTACGAAACTAATAAATGAGATAACTAATAATATTCAAGACAATATGGATAGATATACAAATGATTATGTGATTAGTAAGATACCATTAGGAATAATATTTGAAAATGCTTTTCTTAGAAATATGGGACCTATGATAAGTGTTAGGATGATGATCATTGGGGATATTTTAAGTGAACTTGAGACAGAAGTAAAACCATATGGAATAAATAATGCTTTAATTGAAGTTAGAGTAAAAGTACGTGTTGTAGTTAGGGTTATTTTACCGGTTACTAGTAAGGAAGTAAAAATTAATAATATCATTCCGATATCTATTAATGTTATTAGTGGAAGCGTGCCGGATGGGTATATTACGACATATAAATAGATGTTACCCTAGGGCAACATCTAAAATCATCATAACTCCAAAACCAATGATAGTAAAAATAGCCATTAATTCTTTTTTCTCATTACTTTGACTTTCAGGTATTAATTCTGCTACGACAACATAGATCATGGCACCGGCAGCAAATGATAGAAAGAATGGTAAGAGTATTCTTAGTTTTAAAACTAATATTGCACCGATAACTCCAAATATTGGTTCGACAACGGCTGATAAACTTCCGTATATAAAAGCAGTCTTTTTATTTATTCCTTCTCTTAAAAGAGGAATAGAAACGGCTGAACCTTCAGGAAAGTTTTGAAGAGCAATACCGATAGTTAACATTATGGCACTGATAATGGTAGCACCAGATAAATTATAAAAAACAGATCCGAAGGCAATACCAACAGCCATGCCTTCGGGAATATTGTGAATGGTAATAGATGATATTAACATGAGAATACGTTTGTTTTTCTTGCTTGTTAGTTTATTAAATATTTTATCGGCAATAAATAGTAATAATCCTCCCATAGTAAAGCCTATGGTTACTACTAACCATGAATTAATATTTAATTCTTTTGAAGAACTGATAGCTGGTGCTAAGAGAGAAAAATAAGAAGCTGATGTCATGACACCGGCAGCAAAGCCTAACATAGCATCCATAATATTTTTACTAATGTTTTTAAAGAAGAAAACGATACTGGCACCTAATGCAGTAACAAGAAAAGTAAAGCTGGTGGCTATTAGGGCTTGATAGATAGAATTTAGATTTATAAACCAATTTAACATATAACACCTCATATTATTGTATGAAATAGTTATATTTATGCTATTGTTAATATAATAAATTTGTGTTAAAATGAGGTCGGTGATAATATGATATTGTTGGAAGAATTTGATAATAATAAAAAGGCTGTAATAAATTCTAGTGATATTTATAAAAGGCTAGATAATATGCCTAAAGTAGCTATTGCATGTTTTTCACATATGTTATTTGATAAGATAGTAGCTGGAGGAAAATGTACTGTTATTACTATTCTTCATAATACAGGTGAAAAAAAAGTAATATATGAGATTGAATATGAAGGACATCATTTTGCATTATTTAGAATTGGTGTTGGTGCACCTGTGGCGGTGGCTGATATTGAAGAATTACATGCTTTAGGAATAGAAAAATTCATTGTTTTTGGTAATTGTGGAGTATTAGATGATAGTATCGAAGACTGTTCAGTTATTATACCTAATATGGCCCTTCGTGATGAAGGAACAAGTTTTCATTATATGGAACCGTCTGATACGGTTAAGTTAAATGAAAAATATGTTAATGAATTTAAGGAAATACTAGATAGACTAGGTTACGATTATATTGAAGGTGCTACATGGACAACGGATGCATTTTATAGAGAGACAAAAGAAAAAGTTGCTAGAAGAAAAGAAGCTGGTGCTATTACGGTAGAAATGGAAGCATCAGCTCTTCAAGCTGTATGTAATTTTAGAGGATGTGAACTATTTATCTTCTTTTATGCTGGAGATAATTTAGCAGGTGAAAAGTGGGATAAACGCAGTTTATCGGGAGATATAAAGCTAGATGAGAAGTCTCAAATTGCTTATTTGGCATTAGAATTGGCATCTAAAATTTCAGAAGATTAAAAAAAGTTAATCTTTTTTTAATAAATAAGTGATTTTATAAGTA